>OCPT01000082.1_pt1 | contig 82502 bp, 64 predicted proteins | sample 1538741 | NCBI WGS metagenome assembly OCPT01 (sample SAMN04571723, study PRJEB22368) | human gut metagenome | biome: human gut; material: stool | host: Homo sapiens | place: Luxembourg | collected 2012-12-06 | reverse complement strand
GTATAAATTTTCTATAGAATCAAAAAGCTTTCCCCCTAGATATATCGGGTGAGCCTATTTTATAGTTTTGACACACCTGACACACACCCTTGTTTAAGAAGTTCCCTTCAGTTGGTGCACTATAAGGGTGCACTTTAAGGGGGTGCACTTGTCTCAAGTGCACCAACTGATCAATACGTGCACCAACCGAAGCTTGGTTGGTGCAGCAGAGACTGCTGCACCCCCTGATCCTGGTAGATACTTTCAAATCCTGGTAGATACTAACTGCATCTGCCAGCTCTTAACTACTTCAAAGCCAATTGGCTGCGCCGCTGCTGGAAGATATGGTAGATGTTTTCATCTACTTTATTTTTCTGCAGACTCTCATATAAGTAAAACCTAAACAGGCTATTTCTTTTCAAAGTGTTGATAGTCTTTCAGTGATCTCCAGTCACCTCCCCAAGTGAAGCCGTGCATCTTAAAGAGTTTGTATGCCAAATCGTTGTGATCAATCTTATACTTGAATGTTTTAGTGCGATTGGCATACGCACGTCCCGCTTTCGGTTCTACAGTCATGCTGCCGTCCTTGCGGCGCTTTACGCAAGGATTATATAACGGGTTTATGTCGATGGCTTTACCTCGACTATGATAAGAAAGCGTCTTTGAGCCAGCAACACGACGATAATTGAAGCATGAAGTGTTGTTGTGAAGCATAGAAGTTTCGTCGTCAGCGTTATAATCGTCGATTAGCTGTATGCGTTCGATGGGGTAGTGCGCTTTGTATAGCTCCTTGAATATTTCTATGAGGTCGGCAGCAATGTCTCGATGGCACACTAATTCGCCAGACTTTACCTTACCATCAAATCCGTAATGCAGAACTCGGATGTATCGAAGTTCTGAGCGTGGTATCGTGCAGTTGGCTTTGTAAGACTTGCCTTGCATACGCTTGAAAACCGCTTCGCTGATAGGCTCGGCAGTAAAGTGTATTGTTGTGGTTGTGTTAGTAGAGTTGCTATGCTGAGATGGTAGATTGTTAATATTAGCTTTTTGTGCATTTGTGCTAAATGACATCATTGCGAGAGTCACGGCGAATAATGTTGTTTTCATATAAAGTTCAGAAATAGTTATATATCGATTTGTGATGTAAGGTAGAGTAGAGTGTATAAACAAAAAAGCCACCGGCCTGAGGCCAGTGGCTAATTTTCTCTTTTCGTTGTTCGAGCTATAATTACTCAGCAACAGTTGTGTCAGCTGCAACAGTGTCAGCAGCAGTTGTGTCAACTGCAGTTGTGTCTGTTGTGTCAGCAGTTGCGTCAGTAGCAGCTGTTTTGTTACCACAAGATGCGAAAGAGATAGCTGCGATAGCTACGAACATCAAAACTAATTTCTTCATTTTCTTTGCTTTTTAAATCTGTAAAACAATCATTTGTTTATTAAAACATTGCAAAGGTATACATTTTTTCAATACAACGTACAACTTTTTAGTTTTTTTTTTTGACTTTTTTGTAACGCTTTTAAAACGCATTGAAAATCAATGAGATACAAAGTGTGAACAAACGTTAATGTTTTTGAGTGTTGAGAAATCTGCTTAAAAATGATGATTTTCGGCCTCTTTGTGTGCGTACAAAACAGAATTTTCACTACCTTTGTATCTGCTTAATTTATATAATAAGGTATAATGATCAATACATCTGTTTTTCAAGATAAAAAAGCTGCATATTTCACATTAGGATGCAAGCTGAACTTCTCTGAAACCTCTACTTTCGGCAAGATGCTTGCCGATTTGGGCGTTCATGTTGCTGAAGAAGGCGAGGTTGCTGACATCTGTTTGGTGAATACTTGCTCCGTAACCGAAGTGGCTGACCATAAATGTCGTCAGGCCATCCATCGTCTTGTACGTAACAATCCTGGTGCCTTCGTGGTTGTTACAGGATGCTATGCACAGTTGGAATCGGAGTCAGTGAGCAAGATAGACGGTGTAGACCTCGTTCTGGGATCTGACGAGAAGGCGAATCTCATTCAGTTCTTGAGTGACGCATGGACTTCAAAGGAGTCGGCTGCTGAACGCGATGAGGATGGCAAGGCTGAATCGCTGCATGAGTTCCACTCGGTAAAGACAAAAATGATTAAGTCGTTCGCACCTTCTTGCTCTCGTGGCAACCGCACACGCTATTTCCTTAAGGTACAGGACGGCTGCGACTACTACTGCACCTATTGCACCATTCCATATGCACGTGGCAACTCCCGTAACCCCACCATTGCTTCGCTCGTGGCTCAGGCAGAAGAGGCTGCAAGAGAAGGCGGCAAGGAGATTGTGCTAACCGGTGTGAACATCGGCGACTTCGGAAAGACAACTGGTGAGAGTTTCCTCGACCTGTGCAAGGCCCTTGACAAGGTGGAGGGAATTGAGCGCTATCGTATAAGCAGTATGGAGCCGGACCTTCTGAGTGACGAACTCATAGAGTTTTGTTCGCAGAGTCGTGCATTCATGCCTCACTTCCATGTGCCGTTGCAGAGCGGGTCGGATGAAGTGCTTAAGCTGATGCACCGTCGCTATGACAAGGCACTCTTTGCACACAAGATAGAACTTATAAAGCAGAAGATGCCCGATGCGTTCATCGGCGTCGACGTTATGGTAGGCTGTCGAGGCGAAACTCCTGAGTGTTTCGAGGAGTGCTACGAGTTTCTTGACAGCGTAGATGTGACACAGTTGCACGTGTTCCCGTACAGCGAACGTCCTGGAACGGCGGCGTTGCGCATACCTTACGTAGTGGATGACGCAGAGAAGAAGGTGCGGAGCAAGCGTTTGCTCGATCTTAGTGAGCAGAAACGCATCAATTTCTATGCACGCTATATCGGCACCGAACAGGAAGTGCTCTTCGAGAAGGCGACACGTGGCAAGGCTATGCATGGCTTTACAGCCAATTATATCCGCGTAGAGTTGCCGGCTAAACTTGCCAAGGAGGAGTACGACAACCAGATTCTGCGAGTAAGATTGGGCGAGTTCAACAGAGACAAGTCGGCATTGCAGGTAGAACTGCTTTAATTAAGTTGCACTATTATAATAAAATAGGATGAAGAAAGTAGCAATCGTAATATTGAACTGGAACGGCGAGCAGATGCTGCGCCGTTTCCTTCCGTCGGTGTTGCAGCACTCGGAGAATGTTGCAGACATCGTTGTGGCAGACAATGCGTCGACAGATGCATCGCTTGCGCTTCTTGAGAAGGAGTTCCCTACAGTACGCACCATCGTGCTCGACCGCAATTATGGCTTTGCAGAAGGTTATAATAGGGCTCTAAATCAGGTGGAGAACGAGTATTACGTGTTGCTCAACAGCGATGTGGAGGTGACAGAAGGTTGGCTCGACACACTTGTCAGCTTTATGGATAGTCATCCTGAAGCTGCAGCTTGCCAGCCCAAGCTACTTGCCGAGCACGACCACACGCTCTTCGAATATGCCGGAGCGAGTGGTGGCTACATCGATCGCTATGGCTACCCGTTCTGTCGCGGCAGACTTTTCGAATCGGTTGAGAAAGACGAAGGACAATACGACGATGTGTGCGAAGTGATGTGGGCAACAGGTGCCTGTCTGATGATACGCCGCACAGACTATTGGCGAGTTGACGGACTCGACGGCCGTTTCTTCGCACATAATGAAGAGATAGACCTTTGCTGGCGACTCTGCAATCTGGGTCGCAAGATTTATTGTGTGCCGCAGAGCCATGTGTTCCATGTTGGAGGTGGCACCCTACCGAAGGGCAATCCGATGAAGACTTTCCTCAACTTTCGCAACAATCTGACGATGCTCTATAAGAACTTGCCCGAAAGCGAGTTGCGGCATGTGATGCGAGTGCGTTGCTTGCTCGACTATGTGGCTGCGTTCAAGTCGCTTATCCTCGATCGCAATATCGGCGAGTTCAAAGCCGTATTGCGTGGCAGACGAGCCTTCAAGGCATGGCGCCATCAGTTTGATTCCGATCGCCTGGCTATTCAGAATTTGCGAGTGAACCAGACCGACCCGATGCGTAGGCCGTATAGTCTGCTGTGGCAGTATTATGCTCACGGTATACATACATATAAAAAATTGAAAAACGAGCAATAAAACCATATTTTTAGGAATATTTTATAGTTAAACAGCGAAAAAGGCTTCGCTGTTTAACTTTTTTAGATGATTTTCTTGGCTTTTAAAACCTTTTTTACTATTTTTGCAAATAATAATTAACAAATCGCTAATAGCAGGATAGTAAAAGGTGAGAAAACTATACATTATAATAATAATGGCAATTGTTTTTGTTTCGACAGCATGTGAATTGAAACTGAAACAATTCGGAGAAGACAGTCAGACGACGCTGGTAGAGATACAGCGCTATGACCGTCTTGAAAGCCGTTATCTCACTACTGGCGATTTCTCTGCGTTGCAGCAGATGAACATTGAGTATCCGATGGAGACGCGCACCTTGATTGAGGACGTGTTGCAGTTGGGCGAAGTGAACGATCCTGGCATCAATTCGAGATTCCTGCAGTTCTATCAGGACACAACGCTTCAGACTATTATCTCTGAAGCTGAGTTGCAATATGCTAATGTCTCTGATATCAGCAAGCAGCTTAACAAGGCTTTTGACAATTTGCGCAAGATCTCTCCCGATGTTGTCTTACCGACCATCTACACACAGATTGGCGCACTCGACCAGAGTGTAGTTATCGGAAACAACTCAATCGGTATCTCACTTGACAAGTATCTCGGCGAGAACTATCCGCTTTATCATCGCTACTATTCCGAAGCCCAGCGTACTCAGATGACACGCGAGCATATTGTACCCGACTGCATGTTCTTCTACATGCTCAGTCTTTATCCGCTTAAAGACTATGAGGTACGTTCTCAATATGAACGTGATCTGCATGTTGGCAAGATAATGTGGATAGTGAACGGACTGCTCGACCAAAAGTTCTTCACTACAAAGTACGTCGACAAGGTAGACCGATATGTGCGCAAGAACTCGCTGTCTGCAAAGCAACTCTTGAAAAACCAGCTTTAAGCCAGCTTGGTTCAGAGAAGAAATAGCAGGTATAGTTCAACGTATGTTGAACAAGTATAATGATAAAGAAACGGAGTGAAGGCTTTAAAGTCTTCACTCCGTTTAATTTTAGATAATGATTTTATTTAAATTTAGATGATAACTCCGTTTAAATTTAGATGATGAGCCTTATTGTCCTATTTGTTCTTTTTACCTTTTACTTTTTTACTTTTAAAATCTCCTCAGGTTTCTCAACGAGAGTGGTGGCGCCATGCTGCAACAGGAAGTTCTTGTCGCGGAATCCCCACAACACGCTGATGCATGGCATGCCAGAGTTGCGAGCCGTGTCTATGTCCACGTCGCTGTCGCCGATATACACAGCGCCGTCAGCCGTGGCACCGAGCTGTCTGAGCGCCTCTATCACTGTGTCGGGTGCAGGCTTCTTGCGTATGTCCTCGCGTTCTCCGATAGCCACAGGTACAAGTTCTTCGCCGAAGAAGTGGCGGCACAGATCCTGCGTCGCAGCGTAGAACTTATTGCTTACCACAGCCACCTTCTTTCCACGTCTGTGTAACTCCTTCAGCATATCCATCACACCATCGTACGGGCATGTTGTGTCGAGGTTGTGCTTCATGTAATGCTGGCGGAAATCCTGGTAAGTCTTGTCGAACAGCGGATTGCTGAGTCCGTTGGGGATAGCTCTCTCCATAAGTTTCTTCACACCGTTGCCTACAAACTGACGCACTTCGTCTATTGAGCGCTGCGGCATACCATTGTTTTCCAAAGCGTAGTTGCAACTTGCAGCGAGGTCGTTGAGTGTAGAAAGCAGGGTGCCGTCCAAGTCGAAGATGTATGTATCGTACATATTCATATTGTTTTTTTTAATTGATTCAGATAATTGAATTGTGCGCTACAAAAGTACGTATTTTTAACCAAAGGCGTATAAATTTGTATCGACGATTAAAAACATTACATTTATTTTTGTCATATATCATATTTACTCTACCTTTGCATTGTTTCAGCAACATATAATTTAAAACTATGAGAAAGAAAAAGAATAAAAGCAGTATGCTTTTCAAGTTCATTGGCGTCGGTCTGTTAGTTGCAGTCGCCATTGTCTATTATTTCTTCTTTGCCGGTATGTCGTCGAGCGGCGACACACAATACGTGTACATCGACGACGACGACACCATCGATTCCGTATACACAAAACTCGGCGAAGTGTCAAAGAGCAATGCAATGACAGGCTTTAAAGCCCTCGTCAAGGTGAGCAGCTATGCCGACAACGTACGCACAGGCCGCTATGCTGTGCGTCCAGGTGAAGGATCGTTAATGGTGTTTCGCCATCTGAAGAATGGTTTGCAGACACCAGTCAGTCTTGTCGTGCCGTCGGTGCGCACTATGGACCGTCTTGCAGCCGAACTCTCCAAGCGTCTCATGATGGACAGTACGGCTCTCTACAAGGCACTTACCGACGAAGCTGTCTGCCAGAAGTACGGTTACGACACCGCAACTATCGCCGCCCTCTTCATTCCGAACACCTACGACATCTATTGGAACGTGACGGTAGACAAACTGCTCGACCGTATGCAGAAGGAGAACAAGGCGTTCTGGAACGCCGAACGCACAAAGAAAGCCCAGGCTATGAAACTCACGCCGATTGAGGTGACTACGCTTGCCAGCATCGTCGACGAGGAGACAGCCAACAACGGCGAGAAGCCGATGGTAGCCGGCATGTACTACAACCGCCTTATGCTACGCAACGCCGAGTATCCAGAAGGAATGCCGTTGCAGGCCGACCCAACAATCAAGTTCGCATGGAAGCGTTTCGACCTGAAGCGCATCTACAATAATCTGCTCTACATAAAGAGTCCGTATAACACCTACCGCAACCCTGGACTGCCGCCCGGACCAATCCGCATCCCGTCTATAGCAGGCATCGATGCTGTGCTCAATCATGTGCAGCACGACTATCTGTATATGTGTGCCAAGGAAGACTTCAGCGGAACCCACAACTTTGCACGTACATATACAGACCACATGCAGAACGCAAAGCGCTATAGCGATGCGCTCAACAACAGAGGGATCAAATAATATAAAAGATTGATAATGAATATATTCCCAAGACTATTACTGAGCGTCGCACTTTTCGTGCCGGCGCTCAGTTTGTTTGTACATGCCGTTGAGACGGAGCTGTCTGCCGCACATGGTTATGTTGAGACAACCGACGGAACGGTAGGTGCATCGGGCATCAATATGCCTGGCGAAGCGCTCAACTCCAGCGGTCGACCGCAGATGAACAACACACTTTCTGCCTGGACCTCAACCTCCGTTTGTGCCGTCTATTATTTCCATCATCCTGCAGCAACCGTTTCAAACATTTTGAAACTTAACATCAAGGCGTTGCAGACCGTGCGCTTCCGCCTCACCGTTTCCGACCCCAATTCGCCTGCCACACCTCTTTATACAAAGGAGTTCAGTGCGAAAGGTCCGCTTCTTGGAGGTGAAGTAGAAGTTGGTATGGGCGACATAACCTTCACACGCTCAGCTTATTATCGCTATAAACTTGAATGTCTCTCCGGCAACAACGCTATAAACAACATCAGCCGTTTCAAGTTTTCTACATCTTCCAGCGAAGCCTCCTACGCCGCCAACTATCTGTCGTCGCCGTCCGTTCATCTCAACAACTGGCATACTACAGCGGCTGGCGCTCCTTCCGGCGACGGCTACGACTGGCTGTTCGAGGAGATAATGATACCTGCGGAGTCAGACCTCGTTGGCACATACGCCGAGGCTATAGGTGCGCTCAACGGCTATATGGGAATACAGATGAACGGCTACGTCGACGGCGAAGCTCGTCACGACGTGCTCTTCTCGATGTGGAACGACGGATCGACCGACGAAGACCCCAATCTGCCGGAGCATCTGCGTGCCGGTGCTGTCGATTGGGACGAGAAGACAACGGTGAACCGCTTCGGCAATGAGGGCACCGGTGTGCAGACCTATCGCCGCGGCAACTACTGGACACCTGGTACCTACGTGCAGTTCATCACCAACTGCCGACCCGAAACGACGTCGTACACCACCATTGAGAACGGCAAGACCGTAGTTCACGAGCAGCACAACATGCTTGTCTCTACATGGTTCAACGCTTTGGACGGCAAAGGCTGGCAGTATATGGCTACAGTGCGCAAGCGCAACTCGTCTACATATTTCAGTTCATGGTATTCGTTCCTCGAGAACTATGTATGGGCTAACGGACAGGCTTCTCGCAAGGCATACTATCGCAACGGTTACGGACGCTCTCGCACTACAGGCAAGTGGTACAACTTCAACAGCGTCGGCTTCGGACATACCGACGGCGGAAATGAGGCTGGAGCTCGTGCCGACTACGGACAGGGCGCTACCGACAAGGCTTCCGACCGCACGTTCTTCATGCAGTCAGGCGGTTACACCTCTACAAAGCAGACCGCTTCTACCGTAGCTCTTGCTACCGACAACACCGTGGTGGACACCATCGACATCGCTCCGCTCGACCTTCGTGTTCGTCAGGCCATACAGAAAGAGATTGACCGTGCTACGGAAGACGAACTCTTTACGCAGAACCTCTTAGACAAGAAAGGCTGGACGGTGATAGAGAAGTCGAGTGAGGAGACATCCGGCGAGGGCACCAACGGACGTGCTCAGCAGATTGTAGACGGCGACGATAACACCTACTGGCATCCGCAGTGGAGGGGAGGTTCGGCAACATTGCCTCACACACTCGTTGTGGATATGCAAACGGTCAATAGCGTCGGCGGCTTCCAGTTCAAGATGGGCGACGATCCTACGCGCTACATCAAGGCATACGATATATACGGGTCTACCGACAACAGCAACTGGACTCTGCTTTGCAGCGACGACTCAGCTCCGCTTAAGTCGGAGTTTCGTAAGGTTCTCGGCGAGCCGGCAGACATACGCTACTTCAAGATTGTTGTGCGCCAGACTACAGCCACCGACGGACCATGGCTGCGCATCTATGAGGTAGACCTCGCTTCGGGCAAGACCATACGCTCGATGCTCTCAGGCAGGGTCACTTGCAACGGCAAACCGGTGAAGGGCGCCACTGTAAACCTTCGCAGTTCAGAAGCTGTCTATGCAGGCACAAGCGACGAGTCGGGCTACTATAGTATAAATGTCGGCAGAACCGACCTCACTTATCAGCTCACCGCTTGGGCAGACGGCTATTACAGCTACTACGAGAGTCAGCCTATAGAGATAAAGGGCAGTGTTGTGAAGGATATCGTGTTAAGTCCGATGACGTCTGTCAATGGCGTGTCTGTCGAAGGCGAAATTCCTGCCGACGCCGTTCGCTATAATATCAGCGGACAGCGAGTAGGGCAGGGCGCTCATGGAGTGGTAATCGTGAACGGAAAGAAATATATTGCAAAGTAACACTACACAAACAGCTGTATAGCGAAAAAATCTACCATATCTTCCAGCATCCGTATAATCGGCTGTATGTGAAGATGATAAAGGCTGGAAGATGGCTGGCAGATAAGCCCGATACAAGGTCTATCTTCCAGCCTATCTTCCAGCCTTACGTTGTTATCATGGTCAATTCTGTAGCTACGCTCTTTTTTTACTCGTAGCGTATCGCCTCGATAGGGTCGAGCTGGGCAGCCTTCTTAGCCGGATACCAGCCGAAGAACACACCCGTGAAGGTGCAGACAGCGAAGCTCATGATGATGCTCCACGGCTGAATGTATATAGGCCAGTGGGCAAGCAGCTTCACGGCGTAGGAGGCTCCGATGCCCAGTCCCACGCCAATCAGTCCGCCGGTGACGCTGAGCAGGATAGCCTCGATGAGAAACTGGCTGAGGATATCAACGCCACGAGCGCCTACACTCATGCGCAGACCTATCTCGCGTGTGCGCTCCGTTACGCTCACGTACATGATGTTCATGATGCCGATGCCGCCAACGATGAGCGAGATGCCAGCCACGCAACCGAGCAGAATGGTCATCATGTCTGTTGTAGAGTTCATCATGCTTGCCAGCTCTTCCTGCGAGCGTATGTTGAAGTCGTCGTCGTCAGCCTCCTGCACGTCAGTCGCCTCCTTCAGCTTATGGTTGCGGCGCAGCACGTCGGTTATCTCGTCGATAGCCTTCGACGTGAGGTCTTCGGTTATTGCCGAGCAGGTTATTCCGCCGAGGAACGTCTGTGCCTTGATGCGTTTCATCACCGTTGTGTACGGCGCAAGCACGAGGTCGTCCTGGTCCATGCCCATCGAGTTGTAACCCTTCTTCTTCAGTACGCCCACCACGCGGAACGGTATTGCGTTGAAGCGCACCACCTTGCCTACGGGGTCCGACCCGTCGGGGAACAGATTGTCTACCACGGTCTGACCCAGTATGCACACCTTCGCACTCGCCTTGATGTCGGCGTCGGTGAACATTTCTCCCTCACTCACAGAGAGTTGTCTGATTTCGAGATAGTCTTGGTTCACGCCGTAGATAGACGACGGCGTGTTGTTGTTGCCGTATATCCACTGTCCGCTGCTGTTCACCGTGGGGCTGATGCCTTTGATGAAGTGGCACTCGTCCTTGATGGAGTTGTAGTCGTTGAGCTTCAGCGTCTCCATCGCCGATGGGTCCTGACGCACACCGCCTGGACCGCGGTCGGCTCCTGGACTAATCATTATCATGTTTGAGCCCATCTCGGCGATGTTCGCCTGAATGCTGCGCTTCGATCCCTGGCCGATGGCGAGCATCGTGATGACCGACGCCACACCGATGATGATGCCAAGCGCTGTGAGGAACGAGCGCAGCTTGTTGGCTGCAATGGCGCGAAGGGCTATTTTGAAAAGATTGCTATAATTCATAATCTTGTTGTGTTTTGGCGACTACAGGCGCAGCCGCCGCTTTTTGTCATTTTCATTCGTCAGAGCCGTTCCTGAGGCTTCATTCGTCGGAGCTTGCCGGCAGCGCCGCCAGTCCTTCCTCAGCCGAGAGGATATTGGTGTTGTACTCGTCGCTTATCACATGTCCGTCGCGCAGCATGATGTTGCGCGAGGAGTAGTTGGCTATGTCTGGGTTGTGCGTCACGAAGATGATGGTTCGGCCTGCAGCGTGCAGCTTCTGGAAGAGAATGAGAATCTCGAACGAGGTGCGTGTGTCGAGGTTTCCCGTTGCCTCGTCTGCAAGAATCACGGCAGGGTCGTTCACCAGTGCGCGTGCTATCGCCACACGCTGCATCTGTCCGCCCGACATCTGGTTCGACTTATGGTAGAGGCGCTCGCCCAAGCCTACAGCCTGCAGCGCTTTCACGGCGCGCTCCTCGCGCTCCTTGGCTCCGATTGCAGCATTGTACATCAACGGCAGCTCCACGTTCTCCACGCTCGTCGTCTTCGGCAACAGGTTATAATTCTGGAAGATGAAGCCGATCTTGCGGTTGCGAAGCACGGCGCGCTGCGACTTCGACATCTTGCGCACCGACACTCCGTCGAGATAGTATTCGCCAGATGAAGGCGTGTCGAGGCATCCGAGCTGATTGAGCAGCGTCGACTTGCCCGAACCCGATTTGCCCATGATAGTGACAAACTCGCCCTCGTATATCTTGAACGACACACCGCGCAGCGCATGCACCGTCTCGTCGCCCACGAGGAAGTCGCGCTTCACGTTGTCGAGTTCTATTACTACTTTCTTTTCGTCCATAGTTCGTAATGTTTATTGTGTAGAGTTAGGGTGTTTACTTCTTCTTGTTCTTTCCCGGAGGGCCTGGAGCGAACGGACTGCTCTCGCCTTGAGCCTCCATCGGCTTCTCCTCTTCGCCGCCCATCACGTTCAGTCCGGTAACGACCTTTGTGCCCTCGGCTATACCGCCCACAATCTGCGTGTTTGTGCCGTCGGTCATGCCTATGTTCACCTTGTGCGCCACGATAGAGTTGCCCTCGATGGTCCACACCTTGTTCTTTGCGTTCGCTACGTCCACAATCTTCATCTTGCCCACGGTCTCCTTCTGTGGAGTGAAGCGCAGCGCCTTCGACGGCACGGAGAGCACACCCTTGCGCTCGGCTGTGTAGATTGTGACGTTGGCTGTAAGGCCCGGCTTCAGCTTCAGGTCGGCGTTGGGCGCAGAGATAACCACCTCGTACGTCACGACGTTGTTCGTCGTGGTAGCCTCCTGGCGCACCTGCTTCACCTCACCCTCGAAAGTGTCGTCGGGGTAAGCGTCTACGGTGAACGTCACGCGCTCGCCCTCCTTCACGTCGCCTATGTCAGCCTCGTCAACATCTGCCACTACCTGCATGTTCGTGAGGTCCTGCGCGATGGTGAACAGCTCTGGCGTAGAGAAGCTTGCCGCAACGGTCTGTCCCTCCTCAACCGACTTCGATAGCACAACGCCGTCGATAGGCGAGGTGATAGTGGCATAGCCGAGATTGGTCTGTGCGCGCTGCACCTCCTCCTTAGCCGACGCCACCTGCTCCTTAGCCTGCGTATACGAGAGCTTCGCGTTGTCGAAATCGTCGGCAGCCACGAGTCCCTTCTCAAAAAGTGTCTTGTAGCGTTTGTAGTTGGCAGTCTGGTAGTTGAGCTGGCTCTGTGCCGTTGCCAACTGAGTCTTTGCTGTGTTGAGCTGACTCATAAGGTTTGTCTTGTCGAGCTCCGCAATCACCTGTCCCTTCTTCACTACCGAATTGTAGTCGACGAAGAGCTTGCTTACGATGCCGCTCACCTGCGTACCTACCGTAACCGACGTTACCGGTTCGATTGTACCGGTAGCGGTGATGCTGTTCATAATGTTTGCCGGCGCAACGGCAGCCGTGTCAAACGTAATCTTTTCTTCCTTCTTGCCACCCGACAATAGCCATACGGCGAGTGCGGCGATAGCGGCAACCGCCACTATCACCAATGTCTTTTTCTTATTCATATTTACTCTCTAATTATTTTACTTTTACTTAATGTTTCCCGTCTGATAGAATTCCAGCATGTTGAGGTTGAGTATTGCGAGATACTTGCTCTGCAGTTCGTTCTGTTGCGCCTGCAGAAGATTCGTCTTGCCCGTCATCAGTTCTACGGTGTTCTTCAGACCCTGCTTGAACTGCTCAGAGAGAAGCTCGTAGCTTGCCTGCGCACTCTCCGTAGAAACGCGCGCCGCCTTGAACTTGTTCTGGTTCGTCACAGCCTGCAGCCAGTAGTTCTCGATAGTAGAGTAGAGCGTAGTCTGCTTGTCCTGCAAGTCGAGCAGGTAGCTCTGTTTCTGTAGCTTCGCCTTGTTTATGGCAGTCTTTGTCTGTCGGTTGTCGAAGAGCGGTATGCTCACCGTTACTCCGCCGCCCAAGCTGAAGTTGTTCTTCATCTGCGTGCCCCATGCGTTGTCGCTCATTGACGAAGTAGAGGTCGTAACGCCGGCGTTGAGGCTTACGGTCGGCATTCTGCCCGCCTTAGCCACCTTTATGCCGAGGTCGCTGCTCTCTATGCCGAGCTTCGCATTCTTTATCTCCGGTCGCTGTTCGAGCGAAGCCGCATACACGTCGTTCAGCGCCGGCACAGCCTCAAGCGCCATGTCATCGGTGGTAGAAGGTACGGCGACGTCAAACTCCTCGTCGCTTGTAATCTGCAGCAGTTCCTTCAGCTGGCGCTTGTAGTTGCGCAGGTTGCTCTCGGCTTCAACTATGGCATACTCGTCCTGCGCACGCTGCGCCGTGAGCTGCGCCAGGTCTGCCTTGCTCATCTTGCCCACCTCTACCATTGTCTTGCCGCGCTGCTCGTTGGTCTGGCTTGTTTTCAGACTCTCCTTCGTCACGGCGATAGCCTCGTTCGAGTAGAGTATCTGCACGTAGAGCTGCGCAATCTGCTCGAGCACGTTGTTGGCTGTGGTAGCCGAGTCGAGTCGTGCCTGCTCAGCCGCCACCTTGTTCAGCTTCACGTTGTTGCGGTTCTTGTTGCCGTTCCACACCGTCCAGTTGCCCGAGAGCGAGTACGATCCGTTGTAGTAAACCTTGTCCACGCTCGACTGCACGTAGCCGTCCGCCACCGTAGCTCTGCCTTGCTGAGGCCACGGCGTGTAGCTTACGTTCTGCGATGTAGACAGGTTGAGCGACGGCAGCAGCGCCGCTTGGCTCTGCTTCACGTCTTCGAGGGCGGAATACTCCTTTATCTTTGCTTTCTGCAACTGGATGTTGTTAGCCAAGGCGTAGTCGATACAGTCTCTCAACGACCACTGCTTAGCCGCACATTCGGTTGACAGCGACAGCAGGAAAAGTCCTGCCAGACAAGTCATCCCAATCTTCTTCATAATTTAAATAGTCTTTTAATAATTCATTATTCTTTTATAATCTCTCTATATCCGTTTGATGTACCTTTGGGGCGAAAGGTTTAGTCTGAAGGTTCTTAAAAAGCCTTAATTCTGTAGGAGGCTACGGCATTAGCTTTCCGCTATGCGCCGCTGACTTTCAGTTCCTGCCGTAGCCTACGCATCCTTCAGTTTTACTTCAGCTGCTGCAAGCGTGCGATATACTTGCCGAGTATGTCGAACTCGATGTTCACACGGCTGCCCACCTTGATGTCGCAGAAGTTGGTGTTGTCGTGGGTGTAGGGTATTATTGCCACTGTGAACGTGTTCTCAGTAGGGTTGCAAACGGTGAGCGACACGCCGTTCACCGTTACTGACCCTTTGTCTACGGTGAAATAGCCACGCTCTGCCATTGTGCGGTCAAAGGCATACCTGAATGTGTAGTATGTGGAGCCGTCGGCATCGCGCATGTCAACACATTCGGCTGTGCCGTCAACGTGTCCTTGCACTATATGGCCGTCTAGCCGTCCGTTCATCAGCATTGAGCGCTCCACGTTGACACGGTCGCCAACCTTTAGCAGTCCGAGGTTAGAGCGGTCGAGCGTTTCTTTCATTGCCGTTACGGTGTAACTATTACCGTCTATCGCCACCACTGTGAGGCATACGCCGTTGTGCGCCACGCTTTGGTCTATCTTCAGTTCGCCAGTGAACGAGCATGTCAGCGTGAAGTCAACATTCTCTTTGTCGTTCTTGATGGCTACGACCGTAGCCATTTCTTCTACTATACCAGAAAACATATATACTTTGTTTATGTTTATATTGTTTGTACTTGTTGCTTGTTTTTATTGTTGCATTATTTTCATTCGATGTCGAAATCTGCAGGCTTTAGCTTGTAGAAGTCGGGATACACGAGGTCTATGTCCTCTTCCGAAGTGATGCCATACAGTTTGAATACCCAATAGTCGATTTGCCATTCATTTTCTTTTACGAACATTTTGTCAGAATCTGGTTCTCTGTCTTTTGCGAATATTCTATCGTAACATGTCTCTATTTCTGAGAAATATTTATTGTTTTCATCATCTATTTCCGGTAGAGGAAAATTGTTTATGTCTGTTATCAGTACTTTGGGGAATGTTCCTTTGCTCGCCTTGGGAGCGAAGCGGAGAAGGAAAAATGTAGCCAGTCGGCTGTTCAGTATCCCCCATAATGTCTTGAATGAATAGACGTTGTTGTCTTCATTCTTTATTACGTCTATTATTCCAGGGTCGTTGATGTATGTATCTTCAGCGTAGCAAGCCATCAACGGATTGATGATTTCACGAACGAGCAAACGAGGAGAACTGAAATATTTCATATCAACATATGTACCAACGTGTTTGCCATATTTAACGTACACATTGCTTGGAGTACATTTGTATTTTGTTATATTCTCTCCTTTTATTTCAAGTTCGTAACTATCGTTGAGTTTCGTGTCTGAATGCCATCTTTGTTCTTCTTTTATTATTTTGGCTTCTTCTTTGCCAAAGTTTTTCTCAAGATCTTTTAGGCGGTATGGTATATATCCTTGTGATACGTCAAAGAACTCGTTCAGTCGTCTTGGCAACGAGTTGATTTTTGACACAATGCCTTTTTCCTGCTTTGTCAGGTACAGCGCAAGTCCCCAGTTTTGTGAGAATTTATCAATCAGTTCTGATTTGTCAACAACGAGTCTTTTACGTCGTGTCAATTCCGTGAAATAATCCTTTCCCGACGATTTCTTGCCTTCCGTTTCGTCCGAAAGATTGCGCGTGTTTCTATAACCGATATTATTTTGCTGATTTGCTGATTTCTGTAGGGTAATAACAGAGTTGCGAACTGTTGCTGCCTCAAATATTTGAAAATTTGTACAATCCAGCAGTTCCACAATGCTCCAATTGTTGAATATGTCTTTACGATATTCTTTTGCATTGACATTGAATAGCCACGTATTCGGAATGATATACGCCAAATATCCGTTGTCTTTCAGCAACTCTTGTCCTAAGGCTATGAAATAGTAGTATATTTCGTAGTCGGGCATGTGCTCGTACTTTTCTTCCACGGTTTTGCGGTATCCGTCTTTTATGGATACGCCGTAAGGTGGATTGCCTATTATGCAGTCGAAGCCTATGAACTCGCCTTTCTCGTTCTGTGTTTCCGGAAACTCATAACGCCATTCAAATGCTCCCAAATGGGCATAGCGTGTCGAAGCCTCTTCTAATGAAACACGAAGCTTCTCTTCCTGCTTGCGTAAGTCGGAGAGCCGTTTGCTCTCGGCTTCCTCAGGCGGAAAGAGCGAGTTGTCGAGCAAGAGAATGTCGGAGCATACCTTCACCCATTTCTTGTATTTGTCGCTGTCTTTGTCGTAGCCTTCGTTGAGCTTCGATTTTATCATCCAGATGTCGTGCTCAACGATGTGCTTATTCTCTTTCGACGGACTGTTCTTGTAGTGAGCCACATGATTCTTGTAGTCGCCTATGGTGACGTTTGCTCCTCTTAGCACATGGTCAATAGGGGCATCCAATGGGTATTTCATCACCAACGAGTTGCCGCACTTTATGTTTATGTCGATGTTTGGCAGCGTCTGCAGATGGCGCTTGCCGTCGTTGCCCTTTATGTAATAGGCGTTTTTCAGCAGTTCTATCCACAAGCGTAGCTGGCATATCTCTGCACTGTTGGGGTTTATGTCCACACCGAAAAGGCAATTCTCGATGATTGTGCGTTTCTCCTCGAAAAGTGTCTCCTGAACCAATTGGCTCTCGCTGTCGTTCGGGTTGTAGCGCAGCTCGCCGTCGGCATCGGTCACAACCAGTTCGTCGTCCTCTACGTCTACGCGATATTTGAAACGCTTGCCGTCGATGGTCTTCAGCACCTTCAGCTCCCATTTTATGGCTATCAGTTCGTTGAGAGCCGACACGATGAAGTGGCCGCTGCCGACCGCAGGGTCGCAGATGCGTATGTTGTTGATAAGGCTGTTCACCTCGTCGCGTCGCGTCTTGTCGGTAGGGTCGAAGTCTTCGGCGAGCTCGTCGAACGAGGCGTATTGTGTGGCATACGTTTGGTTGTATTTGTCTGTCACGCAGCGGCGCAGCGTCTCGCGGCACAGGTATGACGTGATGTATCCTGGCGTGAAGAACGAGCCGTCCTTGTAGCCGTTTATCTTCTCGAAGATGAGTCCGAGCACCGAAGCGTTTATTATTGTCTTTCCGCTCTCGCCTGTATCTGCACCGAAGTCGTAGCTGTCGAGAAACCTCTTCAGATAGTCGAGTATGTGTATTCTGCCAGTCAGTGTCTTCCCCTTATTGTCCTTCAGACAGGTGTTCTTCATAACAGCCACTTCGCTGTCGCGCAGACTGCTTATAGGGAAGTATTTCTGCTCGATGTCGGTAAGCTCAAAAAGCGAGCTGTTAAGATATGGAACCTCTCCGAATTTGGCTCGCATCTCGTCAGAGCGTTCTGCCTCGGGTATTGCCATCACTTTGCAGAACAGGTAGTGCATCAGTGCAAAGTCGGTGAGTTTGTCGAAGAATGCATATTTTCTCTTGCTTCCGTTGAAGGCTATCAGTTGCGACTCAAGAAGCTTCATGAATAGTGTGCGGTTTATCCACACTATCACCAAGCCGAGAGCTGTCTCAAAACGTGCGTCGATTTCTCTACCCGTTACCTTGTCTGTCGTAATGTCGTAGTCGGCAAGTAGGGCGTATGCTTGTTCGAACACGGAGTAGGCTTGCCGTTTCTTCGCTTCGAGGCGTTGTATTTGGTGCTTTTCGCCACGCTCCTCAAGTCCCATTATGTACAACAATTCGGTATAGAACTTTCTGTTGAGGGTGTTATGGTCTTCAGCAAACGGCAGTTTCTGTAGGTGGATAGGGGAGAACAGCTTGAATAAAGCCTTGAAACGTGGCTTTGCAATGATGTCGGCAGCAGAAGTTTCTTTAGCGATTGTTTCCAAATCGACGAAAGTGAACGAAAGTTTGTCTTTTACAGCCTCTACTTTCGGCCTTATTATCTGGTTGTAGATATACTCTCTCTTCTCGTTTGCCGTGTTCTCCGACGATTTTATCTCGCTTACCAGTTTCCGGTCCTTGCCGAATAGTTCCCAAAACTCGGCTTTCTCGAAAATAAAATATTTGTACCCGTCGGATATGACGAGGTGCTTTATACTTGTGTTTTTCTTTTCGTGTTCTTCAAGTATATAATAAAGTACAAGCTCGAACATGGCTTTCTTTACAAGATTGTCTTTTGTTACCATTTCCGCGCTATTCACTTTCTTGAACTCGAAAAGTACCACATTGCGTCCGATGTTCTTGTCCTTTATGGTAAGGTCGGTTTTTTCCGACGCATTAATCTCGTATGTCGTTGAAGGCCATAATGTCTGCTCAAGAAACGTTTTAACACGTCCCTTGTTGCTCTCTTCTGGGTCGGTTGGGTTCAGCTCGTTTAGGAGTATCTCGAGCTGGCAACGGAAATTTTCCAGCTCGCCCATGTCGGTGGGTTGTCTCAGATACGACTTCTGTATCGACTGCGATGGAGTCAGTATGTGTTTGCTTTCGTATACCATTGGCGCAAGTTGTATTCTACAATTACAAAGTTACTTAATTTTATCCGACTACAGTGTGTGTGTGTATCCTATTTAACGTGATTTATAAAAAAAAAGGAGACTGCGCCAACATGTGTCGTAATCTCCTGTATATTAAAAAGGGACGCCCAGTGATGTGATGAAACTCCGAGTATACAAGATTTGAGAGCTCTCCGCCTTTGTAATCCACCGGCTTTGCAGCTTAGTCCACTGAGGTTTTATATGGCCCGCCATTGGCAAAAGAAGTCTTCTCGGTTTCGATTTTTTTATTGATGAGTATCCCGATCGAACGTGGCGCGCCCCTATGGGTTGAGTGTCTGTTTCTGTTTTCTAATGCAAAGTTAATACTTTCATTTTATTCTGACAAGTGTTTCGCCCATTTTATATGTTTGCAATCGACATGATGTTGGCGAATACGCCAGCTGCCGTCACGCTTGCGCCCGCTCCGTAGCCCTGGATGAGCATCGGGTATTCGCGGTAGCGTTCGGTTGTGAGCGCTACGATGTTGTTGCTGCCCTGCAGGTTGTAGAACGGGTGAGCGCTATCCACCTCCTTCAGCGCCACCGACAGTTTGCCGTGGTCGAACGTAGCCACGAAGCGCCAGCGCTTGCCTTCGGCGTCGAGCTGTTTGCGTCGGGCCTCGAAGTCGGCGTCGAGCTTCGGCAGGTTCTTCCAGAACTCCTCTATGCTGCCCTCGAAGAACTCGTCGGGTATGAAGAGGTGTGCCTCCACGTCGGTCTTCTCTACCTTGTAGCCGGCTTCGCGCGCCAGGATGACGAGCTTGCGTATCACGTCTTTGCCCGAGAGGTCGATGCGCGGGTCGGGTTCGCTGTAGCCCTGCTCCTTAGCGCGGCGCACAGCCTCAGAGAGCGTCACGTCAGCCGAGATCTCGTTGAAGATGAAGTTGAGCGTGCCCGAGAGCACCGCCTCTATCTTCAGAATCACGTCGCCCGAGTTGCGCAGGTCGTTGATGGTGCCGATGATAGGCAGACCGGCGCCCACGTTGGTCTCGTAGCGGAAGAACACGCCGCGTGCCAGCGCCGTCTCCTTCAGGCGTGCGTACTTCTCGTACGACGACGATGCGGCTATCTTGTTCGCCGCAATCACCGATATGTTGTGCTCCAGCAGCGGCTGGTAAATCTCTGCCACCTCCTTGCTCGCCGTGCAGTCGACGAACACGCTGTTGAAGCAGTTCATTTCTATAATGGCGTCGCGCAGTTTCTTCTCGTTGCTCTCAGGAGCGTCTGCGAGCAGTTCGCGATAGTTGGCGAGGTCGATGCCGTCGCTGTTGAAGAGTGCCTTCTTAGATGTGGCTATGCCCACCACGTTCAGCTTCAGACGCTTTGTGCGCTTCAGCTCCTCATACTGATTGTGAATCTGTTCGAGCAACTGTCCGCCCACTGTGCCCACGCCGCAGACAAAGAGGTTGAGCACCTTGTATTCAGACAGGAAGAACGAGTCGTGAATGGCGTTGAGCGCCTTGCGCAGATGTTCGCTCTTAACTACGAACGAGATGTTGGTCTGCGGCGCACCCTGCGCACACGCTATCATGCTGATGCCGGCTCTGCCGAGTGTGCCGAAGAGCTTGCCGGCGATGCCCGGTGTGTTCTTCATGTTCTCGCCTACGACGGCGATGGTAGCCAGTCCGTTCTCGGCGTGCATGGGGTACATGGCGCCCGTCTCTATCTCCTTCGCAAACTCGCCGTTGAGCACCTCTACAGCCTCTGCAGCGTCTTGGTCGCGCACACCGATAGACGTAGAGTTCTCTGACGAAGCCTGCGACACCATGAACACGCTGATGCCGTTGTCTGCCAGGGCGGTGAAGATGCGGCGGTTCACACCGATCACACCCACCATCGACAGACCCGCTACGGTGATGAGCGTTGTGCCGTTGATGCTCGATATACCCTTGATGGGCTTGTCGTTGTTAGCCACCTTCTGCTTGATGATGCTGCCCTCGCCGTCGGGGTTGAACGTGTTCTTCACGCGGATAGGAATGTTCTTCACGCAGACGGGGTAGATAGTAGGCGGATATACCACCTTCGCACCGAAGTTGCAAAGCTCCATCGCCTCGATGTAGCTCAGCTCCTTGATGGTGTAAGCGGTTTTTATGACGCGCGGGTCGGCGGTCATGAAGCCGTCCACGTCGGTCCAGATCTCAAGAATTTCGGCGTCGAGTGCTGCGGCGATGATGGCAGCGGTGTAGTCGGAACCGCCACGACCGAGGTTCGTAATCTCGTCGGTGTCGCGGTCTTTGCTAATAAAACCCGGAACAAGCGAAATGCGCTGCAGGTCGCTGAAGGTGCGACGCACGAGGCGGTTTGTCAGTTCGGAGTCGAGAGTGTTCTTATGATTCTTGCGCACGGTCTTGATGAACTCGCGCGAGTCGTACCACTTTGCGCCCTGCACCAGTGTAGCCACGATGTTCGAGCTGAGACGCTCGCCGTAGCTCACGATGGCGTCCTGCGTCTTCTTCGAGAGGTCGTGTATGAGGTACACGCCGAAGTAGATGGAACGCAACTGCTCGAAGAGCGAGTCGACGATGTTGAAGAGCTGTTCGCGTTTGCGTGGGTCGGTGATGATAGTGTCTATCATCTTGTGGTGGCGTTCCACCATAGCCTGAAACTCGTCCTTCCACGTCTCGTCGCCCTTCTGTGCGAGCACGGATGTGGCGATGAGCTTGTCGGTGATGCCGCCCAGGGCGCTCACTACGACGATGATAGGCTGCTTCTGCGCCTCTTTCTCTACGATAGCCTTAAGGCTGAGAATACTCTCTACGGAACCCACTGAGGTTCCGCCAAACTTCAATACTTTCATTTCTTTTTGTTCTGTGGTTAATGTCTCCATACCAGGGAGACGCTTGTGTTTCGATGCGGACGTGGCTTGATGCGCGGTGCGACTGGCGTGCGTCGGGGTCCTCTTTACGAGCGAGGTTTTACGCTACTCCTTGGTCGTCATCTGCGTCGGGGCTGCGTCAGCACCGTGTCGTTGACAATAAAGTGATGGGGATGTGGGGGCAAAATTACGAAAAAATGTTCTTAAAACGTTTCATTTCTTATGAAAATCGCATAAGTTTGCGTAATTTTGTACCCTAATAGGAGGATATGGCATCTTGCCATATCCACGCACCCTACCAGGGGGTGCAGTGGTCTCCACTGCACCAACCAAGCAAAAAAATAACAAAATAATAGATATGATTCAGGAATTTCAAATACGAGTGCTACCCGTGGTAGCCTCGAGCGAGCAAAACATAATAAGCTACATTGCCGACGAAAAGGGCATCGACGCACGCACCGTAAACGCCGTGCGTGTGCTGAAGCGTAGCATCGACGCGCGTCAGCGCACCATCTTCATCAACCTCACCGTGCGTGTCTACATCAACGAGATACCGCAGGACGCCGAGTACGTACACACCGAGTACGGCGACGTGAGCCAGAAACCGCAGGTGGTAGTGGTAGGCGAGGGCCCCGGCGGACTCTTCGCCTCGCTGCGTCTCATCGAACTGGGCTTGCGCCCCGTGGTGCTTGAGCGCGGCAAGGACGTGCGCCAGCGCAAGGTAGACCTCGCCAACATCACCAAGACGCAGACCGTAGACCCCGAGAGCAACTACTGTTTCGGCGAGGGCGGCGCCGGCGCTTACTCCGACGGCAAGCTCTACACCCGCTCGAAGAAGCGCGGCAGCATCGAGAAGATTCTCAACGTGTTCTGCCAGCACGGAGCCTCTACGTCTATCCTCGTCGACGCCCATCCGCATATCGGCACCGACAAGTTGCCGCAGGTTATCGAGGGCATGCGCAACACCATCATACGCTGCGGCGGCGAGGTTCACTTCCAGACCAAGATGACCCGACTGCTGCTCGAAGGCGACAAGGCGGTGGGCGTTGAGGCTGTCGACCTGCAGACGGGTGCCGAGAAGACTTTCCGCGGACCGGTCGTTCTCGCCACGGGACATTCCGCTCGCGATGTCTATCGCTATCTCGCCGAGGCGAAGATAGAGATAGAGGCGAAGGGCATCGCCGTCGGCGTGCGCCTTGAGCATCCGTCGCAGCTGATTGACCAGATACAGTATCACTCGCGCAACGGACGCGGCAAGTATCTGCCTGCTGCCGAGTATAGCTTTGTGACGCAGGTGGACGGACGCGGTGTCTACTCGTTCTGCATGTGTCCCGGCGGTTTCGTCATTCCGGCGGCTACCGACAAGCAGCAGCTCGTCGTTAACGGCATGAGCCCCAGCAACCGCGGTACGCAATGGTCCAACTCGGGCATGGTCGTGGAGACACGCCCCGAAGACGTGGGCGGCGACGAGAACGATCCGCTGCGCGTGATGCACTTCCAGGAAGAACTGGAGCGTGCGTGCTGGCAGCAGGGCAACATGAAGCAGACCGCTCCGGCGCAGCGCATGGCAGACTTCGTGAACAACCGCCTGAGCTACGACCTGCCGAAGAGCAGCTATGCCCCCGGACTCATATCCTCGCCTCTTCACTTCTGGATGCCGCAGCACGTGTGCAAGCGTCTGCAGGAGGGCTTCAAGAAGTTCGGCAAGATGAGTCACGGCTTCCTCACCAACGAGGCTGTGCTCATCGCCACCGAGACCCGCACATCGTCACCCGTGCGCATCACACGCGACTTCACCACGCTGCAGCATGTGCGCATCCAGGGACTCTTCCCCTGCGGCGAGGGCGCTGGCTATGCCGGTGGCATCGTCTCGGCTGGTGTCGACGGCGAGCGCTGCGCAGAGATGTGCGCTGAGTATCTGAACAAGTAAACAGATGAAGAATCCAGCCGGCGATTAAACTAAATCGCCGGCTTTTTTATGTCTGATAACAGCTTCTTTTATATTTAATTGCAGCTTCGTTTATATTAAATTGCAGCTTCGTTTATTTCTAATCTGAAACCATGCGCAATTACCGCAGCACAATAACCCTATTCCCGCAATGCGGTAACGCTGTTTTAGGTATGCGGTAATGTCAGTTTTGCTGCGCGGTAATTTACCCAAAATAAACCTGTTGGCGGAATTAATTTAGTGCATACTTAATTCTACCAATGGGTTTGTTGTTAATGAAGTTTATGTATTGCAGAATAGTAAGTGCACTAATTTTATATGGCATACGGTTGTCACCTCCCCAGGGTATGTATTTCATGCGCTCGTTGATGAAGATGGCTGCAATGTCGTTCTCCTCCTTGAAGACTTCGGATGTCTTGGAGGTGAAGGCAGCGGAGGCGTGGGTGCCGGGGATAGTATGGATGGATGTAAATGTTAGTGTTTCGGGCATAATATGCTGTTTTTGAGGCAAAGATATCGAGAAGAAACAATAAGTAAAAAGACAAAAGAAATTGTTATTGGCGATGATAAAAAATGGTATATTGTACCTATCTGTACCTTAATTTAATGTTAAAGAGGACGTTACTTCCAAAAATATGCTATAAAAATCGTAAATTTGCATAAATTAATTAACACTACATTTTACTGCATAATGGCAATATTAAAAAATACAGAAGAACTTAAAAATGAACTTGGCTCGTTAATTTGGCGAATGGCGACCAATCTTGTGCATGGAGGCAAGGTGTCTCCAGTGCAGTTTATGGACTATACGCTTGGAGCGCTGTTTTATCGCTTCATCTCGGAAAATATCACAGACTATTGCAATCAGCTTATGGCAGACGCAGGTGTGCAAAATCCTGACTATGCAAATATGAACGACGCAACCGCCGAGAACGCACGCGATCAAATTATCAATGCCAAGGGTTTCTTTATATTACCGTCGCAGCTGTTCATCAATGTAGCTAACGGAGCATCCAAAAATACGGAGCTAAACACCACACTCGCCAATAATTTCAAGGCTATTGAGCAGAGTGCCATAGGCAAACCGAGCGAAAATGACGTAAAAGGACTGTTCAGCAACTTCAATACCAACGACAATGGACTTGGAACGACTGTGGGAGAACGTAATGAACTACTCACTACATTGCTTGAAAGTGTTCGCGACCTTAACTTCACCACCTATATCGAAAGTGGACTCGACGTGTTCGGCATTTGCTACGAACATTTGATAAAGATGTATGCCCTTAACTCCGGCACAAAGGGTGGTGAGTTCTATACGCCAAGCGAGGTGAGTTATCTTTTGGCCAAGATTGCAGCAGCAGGGCGCAAGACAGTGAACAAGGTTTATGATCCTGCTTGTGGTAGTGGTTCACTGCTCCTTAACTTCAATCTTGTGCTTGGAGCCAAAAATGTGGAGGACGGGTTCTATGGTCAAGAGATAAACCTCAAAACCTATAACCTCTGCCGAATGAATATGTTTCTACACAATGTGAATTATGACCATTTTGATATTCAGCTTGGCGACACGTTGCGTAATCCGCTCCATACAGATGAAGAACCGTTTGATGCAATCGTGTCAAATCCTCCTTATTCCATTCCGTGGGATGGCGACAACGATGCCACGCTCATCAACGACCCTCGCTTTGCACCAGCAGGAGTACTTGCCCCACGTTCAAAGGCTGACTTTGCCTTTACCATGCACATGCTCTCATGGCTTAGTGCACAGGGTACGGCAGCCATAGTGGAGTTTCCTGGTATTCTTTATCGTAGCGGTGCGGAGCAAAAGATACGCCGCTATCTCGTAAGCAACAACTATGTTGACACCGTAATACAACTTCCGCAAAACCTGTTCTTCGGCACATCAATTGCCACCTGTCTGCTGATACTGAAAAAGAACAAGAGCGACAACCGCGTATGTTTCATTGACGCAAGCAATGAATTCGGCCATGAGGGCAACAAAAACAAGTTGACCGCAGAGAACATCGACCGCATCTATAATGCGTATATGTCGAAAGAAGAAGATGCACACTTCTGCCATGTCGTGACAACAGCCGACATCGAAGCAGAGGATTTCAATCTTTCGGTGTCTACATACGTTGAGCAGGAGGACACACGAGAAAAGGTAGACATTAAGGAACTCAACCAGCGTATAGCGGAAATTGTGGCACGCGAGCAAAAGCTAAGAACGGACATAGACGCTATTGTGAAAGAATTGGAAGGAGATGTGGCATGAGCAAGCTAAATGATTTGATAAATAAACTTTGTCCCGATGGAGTGGAGTTTGTGAAGTTGGGAGAAACGTGCGAAGTGTTACGAGGCAAACGTTTGACAAAAAAACAATTGTCAGAAACCGAAAAATATCCAGTTTTTCACGGAGGCATACAACCTATAGGCTTTTATTCAAAAAAGAATAGAAATGCAAATACTGTAATGATAATAAATGTTGGAGCTTCTGCTGGAACTATTGGATATTCAGAAAAAGATTTTTGGTCTTCTGACGGATGTTATTGCCTTTCACATACAGAAAGTGTTTTGCCTCGATACATATATTATGTTCTATCAAAAGATCAGCATTATTTTCAATCAAAGGTTCGACACGGGGGCATACCAACGCTTGACGCATTAGTTGTCAGAAACTATAGAATTCCCCTTCCCCCACTCCCCATCCAAGCCGAGATAGTCCGTATTCTCGACTGTTTCACTCAGCTGGAGGCGGAGCTGGACTGCCGCAAGCGGCAGTATGAGTTCTACCGCGACCAGTTATTGAGTTTCGATAAACTTACCCCCCCCCGAAAGGAATAATGTAGTTTGGAAGAAACTTAGTGAGGTGGGAACATTAGTTAGAGGAAATGGACTTCAAAAGAAAGATTTTACCCCAAATGGTGTTGGATGCATTCATTATGGGCAAATATACACTCACTATAGAACTTTTGCAACTGAAACCATTACATGTTGTTCTGAAGAGTTGGCAAAAAAAATGCGGACAGCGGAATATGGTGATGTAGTTATTGCAACGACCAGTGAAAATGTAGAAGATGTTTGCAAGGCTGTTGCATGGTTGGGTAAAGAAAGTATTGCTATAAGTGGTGATGCCTATATATATAAGCATAATCAGAACCCTAAATATATTGCATATATATTTCAAACAGGGAATTTCTTTGATTACAAGAAGCGCAAAGCCAATGGGACAAAGGTTATTAGGTTGTCTGGTGATGCAATTGGGAAATATGAAGTTCCACTACCTCCGATTGAAGAGCAAAACCGCATAGTTGCCATCCTCGACCGTTTCGAGTCTCTGACCACCTCATTGCAGCATGGCTTGCCAGCCGAGATAGCGGCACGCCGTCAGCAATATGAATATTATCGTGACAAGCTGCTCGATTTCAAGAGAAAGACAGCATAACAATTAAAAATAAGATAAGAATGGAGTCTTTAGGCACATTGTACAAAAAGTGGAAAAGTATACAGCCACTCAACGAACGCAAGCAATATCTGTTGAGCCAAAGGTTTACTGTAGAATACAACTACAACAGTAATCACATTGAAGGAAATACACTGACTTATGGTCAGACAGAGCTTTTGTTGTTGTTTGGCAAGGTGAGCGGTGAAGGCGATTTAAAGGACTTCGTAGACATGAAAGCCAGTCAAGTAGGCTTGAAGATGATGGAAGAAGAAGCTGGAGCATTGAATGAACCTCTAACACAAAACTTCATTCGTCAGCTCCATAAGACCATCATCCGTGAAGACTACACCGTATACCGTCAACTGCCAGGAGGTCAGCAAACAAGCTACACCATACATGCCGGAATGTACAAGACGCGTCCCAACAGCGTGAAGACGCGCTATGGCGATATTTTCGAATATGCATCACCAGAGGAGACGCCAGCATTGATGACCGACCTTGTGGATTGGTACAATGAATCCGAGGCATCTGGTAAGTACACGCCAGTAGAACTTGCAGCATTGTTTCACTACCGCTATATCCGCATCCATCCCTTTGAGGACGGCAACGGACGAATAGCCAGACTCATGGTAAACTACATTCTTGTTCGCCACGGTTGGCCGATGATAGTGGTACGTAATCGCATCAAAAATGAATACATTGACGCATTACACCAATCAGATGTAGAAGTAGGCCCAACCCCATCAGCTGGCGCACATGCTACACTAATACAGATACGCCATTTCCTTAAATACTTCTCGGCACTTGTGGCTGACGAATTAAAGTATGACATAGACTTTGCCGAAGAGCAATCGCCCAATGTTTGGTGGTATGATGGTCAGCGCATTGCGTTTCGCAGCAAGACGACAGCCATACTCCTGAAAGCCATGCAAGCAAATCCTGACATAACTATAGAAGGATTGAGCAAAGAAGCCGGCATTGTAACCGCAGCTGTGAAGAAACAGCTGCAACAAATGATAAATAAAGGCTACATACAGCGAAAAGAAAAAGATGGAAGCTGGTATGTTTTTGCCACATCATCCATATAAATGTGTTAAAATTACGTTTAAAGGTGGCTTGAGGCTACCTTTGAACATGATTTTAATATATAATAACATAAATTTAAAACCTAATATGTCAGAAAACTACGATATACTATCCGAGAATAACCAAAGTACGGTGGTGTCACACTACGAACGCCCCGATATGGTACGCGAAACATTTTATCAGAGCGAGACCGACTTGGAGCGCGAGATGATAGAACAACTCCAGCGACAGGGTTATGAATATGTGCCAATTAAGCAAGAAGAACAGTTGGTTGAAAATTTGCGCAAGCAACTTGAGAGACTCAATGACTACACCTTCACCGATGCGGAATGGGAACGTTTTTTCAAAGGTGAAATATCTAAAGAAGGCAATGGAATTACAGAAAAGGCTCAAACTATACAGCAAGACCATATAAAGACATTAGTACTTGATAATGGACAACAGCGCAATATAAAGCTTATCGACAAAGAGGACGTACATCACAACTACACTCAGGTTATCAATCAATATGAAGTGGCAGATGGACAGCGTGCCAACCGTTATGATGTGACTATACTTGTAAATGGTCTGCCACTCGTGCATATAGAATTGAAGCGCCGAGGTGTGGCACTTAAAGAAGCATTCAACCAGATAAACCGTTACGGACGGGAGTCATTTTGGGCAGGCAGCGCATTGTTTGAGTATGTACAGATATTCGTAATCTCCAATGGTACGGAAACCAAATATTATAGCAATACCACTCGTGCAAACCACATAAAAGAGCAATCCAAGACAGGCAAGAAGCCAAGGCAGAAGACGTGCAACTCGTATGAGTTCACAAGTTACTGGGCAGATGCCGGAAACAATGTGCTCGGTGACCTGACCGATTTCACCGCCACATTCTTCAGTCGCCACTCGCTTCTGAACATCCTTACAAAATATTGTGTTTTCACGGAGCAGAAAATACTCATGGTGATGCGCCCCTATCAGATAGCCGCTACAGAGAAATTGCTCAACCAGATAGAAATATCGCATAACGCTAAAAAGTATGGAACGATAGACGCTGGAGGCTACATTTGGCATACTACAGGAAGCGGCAAGACCCTGACATCGTTTAAGGCCGCACAGCTTGCTTGTCAAAAAGAATATATTGACAAGGTGCTGTTTGTGGTAGACCGCAAGGATTTGGACTATCAGACCATGAAGGAGTACGATCGTTTCCAGAAGGGTGCAGCCAACGGCAATACTTCCACAAAGGCACTAGCCGACCAAATAAAATCGACAAGCAGTAAGAAAAAGATTATCATAACAACAATACAGAAACTTGCCTCCTTCATAAGGAAAAATCCGCAGCATGATTTCTATAGCAAGGAAGTAGTGATGATTTTCGACGAGTGTCACCGTTCGCAGTTTGGCGAGATGCATACAGCTATTACCAAACGTTTCAAGAAATACTATCTGTTTGGGTTTACTGGTACACCTATCTTCAAGGAAAATATGCCGGGTGGCAAAGGCATATACCGTATGACGGCAGATGTTTTTGGAAAGCAGTTTCCGCCGTATACCATTGTAGATGCAATACGCGATCACAATGTGCTTCCTTTCCGCGTAGCCTACATACGCACTATCAAGGAAAAAGAAGGCGTGGAGAATAGTAATGTTTGGGACATTAAACGAGAGGAAGCTCTTGAAGATCCACGTCGCATACACAATGTGACCGAATACATTCTCAATCACTTCGATCAGCAAACCAAACGAGGCTCAACCTACACGTTCAGCAAGCTTGTAAACATAGAAGAAGTGGCTACTGCCAAAAAGAAGGAGGTAGAAGAAAAAAGGCAGAAGATAAAGTTTGGCGGATTCAATTCAATATTCGCCGTGCAGAGTATCCACTTTGCCAAGCTCTATTACATGGAGTTTATGAGACAAATGGAAGCCTTGCCAGAGAACAAGCGTCTGCGTATAGCAACAATATTCAGCTACGCTGCTAACGAAGAAGTTGATGACAGCGGTGAGACTGAAGAAAACAACGACTCGACCGAAGGGCTTGACAAAAGTAGCCGCGATTTTCTGGAGAAAGCCATTGCAGACTACAATAAGATGTTCAATACCAACTACGATACCTCGGCAGACAAATTTCCTAACTACTACAAGGATGTGTCGCTGCGAATGAAGAACCGCGAGATAGACATTCTTATTGTTGTCAATATGTTTCTCACAGGATTCGATGCTACAACCCTCAACACCCTTTGGGTGGATAAAAATCTACGTTATCATGGACTGTTACAGGCATATAGTCGTACCAATCGTATACTGAACTCTGTAAAATCGTTTGGCAATATAGTGTGCTTCCGCAACCTCGAAGAAGCTACCAATAAATGTCTTGCACTCTTTGGCGATCCTAACGCAAAAGGCGTCACAATACTACGTCCTTTCGACGACTACATGAACGGTTATACCGACTATGACGGCAAAACATGCATGGGCTACAAGGAAATGATAGAAACGTTGCGATGTATGCTCGCACCTGGTGAATTTCCATTAGGTGAAAAGGCAGAGAAAGATTTTATACGTCTTTTCGGTGCTGTGTTGAAGATGCGTAATCTATTGTCATGCTTTGACCAGTTTACAGATGTTGACTGCATTTCCGAGCGTGACATTCAAGATTATACGAGCATATACATCGACCTTGCTGACAAATACCGCAACAGAGAGAAACACGACAAAACAGACATTAATGATGATGTTGTGTTTGAAATGGAACTTGTCAGACAGGTCGAGGTAAACATCGACTATATATTGTTCCTTGTGCAACAGTACAACCAAGGACATCAGGACAATGCCGAACTTATGGTAAAAATAAGTAAAGCAATAGATTCAAGTCCAGACTTACGTGATAAGAAAGAACTCATAGAGCAGTTCATTGAATCACTGACACCCGATAGTGAAGTGAACGACGAATGGCAAGATTATGTGAACAATTGTAAGCGTAAGGAGTTTGAAATTATCGTGAAAGAAGAGCATCTGAAAGCTGGTGAAGCGAAAGAGTTTATCAAAACATCGTTCAAGTGCGGATATGTAGCAGAAGGTGGATTGGAACTTAACGGCATCATGCCGCCAATCAATCCGTTTGATCCCAATGCAAATCGTGAAGGCAAGTTGCATCAAGTTCTCGAAAGGCTTAAAGGATTCTTCAATAAGTTCTTTGACATATCCAATGGTGATTTCTAAGTCAGAGTAAATGGAAGATATAAAGCGCATATATACGATACAATGGGTCGGTCCTCTTACATACGACGAATATAAGGAGTATGTTAAGGGGACTGATGTCTTGTTTTTTAGAGCAAAATGTAATTGATATGATAATAGAAAAGAACTGCAAAAGTATTAAGGATATTCTAAACAATGATATTCAAGTCAATGGTATTATTTATAGTCCCATATTTGGTGATTTAGAATATTTAGGCGAAGATAATGGACTGAAGTTTCGCTGCCTTAAATCAAATAATATAGTGATATTTCGTGAGAATGGAACATATGCAGAAGGAGGTGATATTTTATTATTCCCTTCTAAGGAAAATAGATGCTGGGAAAATGTACCAATAAGATATCCTAATACAAAGGAGGAACTTATCGATATGCTTTGTAAGAAGAATAATAAAAAAATGTCAGATTGGGATAAAGCGAAAGAGCATAATCTATATTTTGCTCTAAGATATATTTGTCGTTTTTTAGATAGTTTGGCAGTAAACTTAGAAAAAATGGACTATTGCAATAAGGAATGGGTAGTTTATCCTGTTTATAATGAAAATGATGTTTTAAATCTTGAATGGAAGGTAAAAAGAAGAACAGATCTATTTTTCCATTTCGGTTTTTATACTAAGACAGCAGCTGAAAAATTTATAGAATTGATGAAAGAAGATATTAATATATGGGAAAGAAACGTATATCAGTTTGACTATAAAAGGAATGATACTTCTGATTTATCCGATAGAGAAGTATCTGCTCTTATATCTATGTGGAATAAGAAATCTTGATGTACCCTATTAATAAGTGATGACTGATTATATAAAAACAAACTACATATACACCTCAATCCCATTCACCTCAAATATACACACATCACGAAGCTGCCGGATTTCGTTGGAGTCCAGCAGCTTCATTCGTCTTGTGCCTTTATTGAAGTCGTACCTGAGAGAGATGCAGCGATGCCAGGACTGGATTTCACCGTTGCGAGTCCATAGACGGATGTCGATGGGTTCGGGACTGGAGAGTATTTTGCGGAGTGTGGTGATGTGGATTACATAAGGACTTGATAATTTCTACTATCGTAGATTATGTAGGTTATAATAGGGGAGGCCGGTATTTTACTATGCCAAATAGTTTGCATTATCAATGATTATTCGTATCTTAGCAGCACGAGAACCCGCCAAGCATCTCAACGATGCTCAAATGTGCGGGTCGTTTTTGTTTTTATGGGTATATGGCAACAAGAATTCCGTTTGTAAAAACATATTAAAACCGCGGAGGTCGATGGCAAGTGGACAACGCTGAAGAAGGGGAATGTGGTTGTTGACGTCTCCGTGGATGGCAATGCCTATGGTTTCACCTTTTACATCAAATAGACGTTGATTAAAAGCTGGCGTGAACTGATCTGGGACCGAGTTAGGACTAAGCTTACGCTGGCAGATATGCCTCTCCGCCTGGAAGATAGGCTGGCAGATATCGCTTTAGGGAAGCGTATCTGCCAGCCTTTATTGTACTTATACTGTGTATGTTACGGCGATTCTGGGAGATATGGGGGATTTTTTCGCTAACAAAAAAATCGGAGAGATTTGCTTATAATTCGAATTTTTTCTATCTTTGAAGTTAAGTAATTAGGGTATAGTATTATTCTGCAGAATGATATTTCGCCTTACGGTGGGTATTATATCACTTCGTCCAAGACCTGATGCAGATTGCCGATCAGGTAGAAAGGCAGGTTTATCAGACGGAACTCCTTGCCTTTAGGCGTCTTTACAACATTCACAGAGTATGGGTTCGACCAAACGCGGATGGCTATGTCTATATCCGAATTGTCCATGAAAACCTGGAGCGAACGCAGATGGGCATTGGTGCCGCTCTTTACATCTATTGGGTAGAGTTTGGAGTTGTGAACGAACAGGAAATCTACCTCGGCACCATTGTTGGGTTTTGCCCAGAACGAGCGATGCTGACCCACTCGGTCTTCCATTGACAAGAGCTCTTGAGCCGTGATTTGCTCGGCAATATGACCTCGCCAGCTGTCCACCATCTCCGTAGAACCGATGATTTCCTTTCTGATGCCTGCCTGATAGTTGACCAAGCCGGTATCAAACCAGATGAGTTTTGGCATTCGTTTGGTTTCGGGGATGATAGGCATCTGTGTGGAAGATACAGGATAGACCAATTCCAGAATCATGGCTTTCTCTAAGAGGCGGAATGCTTCGCCTACCTCTCGTGATTTATAGCCAGAGTTGGCGAAGTTGCCCAAGGTGATAGTCTCACCCGAGAACGCCCAGCCATACGATAATATGAAGCGCACTACATCTGTCAGCTTATTGCTTCTGGCATATTTCTCCGAATCATGCTTGTAAGCTTGTACCAAAGTCTCGTACACATCTTCTATGGCTATGATGTCTTGTGTCTCTGCGTAATGCTGCACAGCTTCGGGCATTCCGCCGATAATGGTGTACTGATTGAACTGGTGCATGAGCTGTTCGTGAAAAGCAATGGAATATTCAGCTTTCTGTGAGAGAATGGTAAGAAGATTGTTTTTGCCTATGGCACCTAAAAACTCATAGAAAGAGCAAGGACGCAATGCCAAATACATAACTCTTCCTACCGGGAAACTGACATTGACGTCTACAAGGTTCTCCAACAAACTGCCTGCGGCTATGACATATAGGTCGGGCCTCTGCTCGTAGAAGTATCTGAGCAGAGCGATTGTCTTGGGAGAGTTCTGTATCTCGTCAATAAAGATAAGCGTACTGCCTTCTTTTTGTGGCTTGCCTAAACTGGCAAACAGCATATTGACCAGATCGTTTAATGGAATGTCCATCTCGAACAATCTGACGCTCTCGCTTATTTCAAGGTTGAAGTATAGGTAGTTGTCGAACTGGGAGCCAAATTCGTTGACAACAGTTGTCTTACCTACTTGTCTGGCTCCTCTCAAGATGAGTGGCTTATGCCTTTCGTCTTGCTTCCATGCTTCTAATTTGCTTAATATCTTGCGTTTAAACATAGCGTTTGTTTTAATTCATGGGCAAAGATACAACTTTTTTGTCTCAAATCAGTGGCAAAAGCTATAAATTTTTGTTGCAAATCATGGGCAACATGGCTTCAGTTTTGTTGTAAATCAGTGGCAAGCGAGGCTTTTTTGTTATGTTTTTATAGCGGATGTGTTTATGGAAATCACATTTATTTGCACGAGTATTTGATGTAAACTTACATTTATTTGCACGAGTATCTGTGATAAAGATATTAAAAGAAGTAGTTGTGCCACAAAAAAACTGTATATTTGTATTTCGTTACTAACGTAGAACAAATAATTGATACGACCTTGCAACAATGAAAGATTTTGCAGCTATAGATTTTGAAACCGCCAACAATGAGCGTTCTTCGGTGTGCTCTGTTGGCGTGGTTATTGTAAGAGGAGGTGAGGTGGTGGACCGCTTCTACTCGCTCATCAAGCCGGAGCCGGAGTATTACAACTACCGGTGCAGTCAGGTGCATGGCCTTTGCGCTGCAGACACAGACGATGCGCCGGTTTTTCCCGAAGTGTGGAAGCAGATAGAGCCGAAGATAGCGGGGCTTCCGCTCGTGGCGCATAACAAGGCGTTCGACGAGAGCTGTCTGAAAGCCGTCTTCCGTGTCTATCAGATGGACTATCCCGACTACGACTTCTACTGCACCTGCATCGCCTCACGCAAGGTCTGGCCCAAAGGTCGTCATACGCTTGACGTCATAGCCGCCCGCTGCGGCTATGACTTGACACAACATCATCATGCCCTCGCAGATGCGGAGGCCTGTGCAGCTATTGCGTTGGAAATATTATAACAAGCCGAAGCTTTTATCTGCTGATTCTTCTCAGCACCCACAATGCTGAGAAAAGCATTGCCATGCCTAAGATCCAGGAAATGGCTGCAGAGGCTACGATGCCGAGCTGCTGTGTGAAGCCGGCTACGACAAAGGTGAGGAACGACACGGCGGCGACAGTTATGGCGTAGGGCAACTGCGACGACACGTGGTGAACGTGCTTGCACTCGGCACCAGCTGAAGCCATGATGGTGGTGTCGGAGATAGGAGACACGTGGTCGCCGCAGACTGCACCTGCCATGCACGCCGAGATGGAGATGATGCGCAGCGGTGCGGCTGCAGGGAATACGGCGATGCAGATAGGAATGAGTATGCCGAATGTTCCCCAAGAGGTGCCGGTGGCAAATGCGAGCAACGCTGCAACGATGAAGATTATCGCCGGCAGCAGCATCTGCAGACCAGAGGCTGTGCTTGCCACAACGCCCGACACGTATTCGGCAGCGCCAAGTGAGTCGGTCATGCTTTTCAGTGTCCATGCAAGAGTGAGAATCAGTATGGCAGGCACCATAGCTTCGAAACCTTTGATAAGACAACTCATGGCATTGTCGAACTTCAGTGTGCGGCGTGCTACGAACATTGCTATTGTAAGAATCAACGCTGCAAGCGAACCGATAACCAAGCCTACCGAAGCGTTGCTTGCTGCAAACGCATCTACGAAGTTGTGGTAGCAAGTGCTTGTTGCGTCGAAATATCCTCCAGAGTAAATCATGCCAGCCATGCAGAACACGATGAGCATCAGGATAGGCACTACGAGGTCGGCAACCGAACCCTTTGTCGTTGCAGGCTTCTTGCTGTCTTGCTTGGCACCCACACCGTGTTCTACGATTTGCAGCTTGGTGTCAATCACCTCATCCACCTGACCGCCGGTGCGCTCGTACCATTCCTGCAGACGTGCGTCGTACTTGCTCATGGCCTTGAAGTCGAAGCCCGACACGACAATCATAAATATGAAGATGATGGTGAAGAAAGCGTAGAAATTGAACGGTATAGCCTGGCAGAACAACGCCAGACCATTCTCGCCGCCCGACACGAAACCCGACACGGCAGCCGCCCAGCTCGATATGGGCGATATGATGCAGACCGGAGCAGCGGTAGAGTCGATGAGATAGGCAAGCTTTTCCTTTGTAACGCCATGGCGCACGGTTATCGGACGCATCACAGAACCTACTGTGAGACAGTTGAAGTAGTCGTCGATGAAGATGAGTAGACCGAGAATGATTGTTGCAATCTGTGCACCTATCTTTGTCTTTATGTGTTTGGAAGCCCAGCGTCCGAAAGCAGCCGATCCGCCAGCCTTGTTCATGAGAGACACGATGGAACCCAAAACCACAAGAAACACGATGATGCCCACGTTCCACGGGTCGGACAGGCAGGAGATAAGACCGTACAGCTTGGCGTCAGCTCCCGTTCCGACGGTGTCGTTGAGCAGATGAGTCAAGAAGCCTTCAAAACCTGTGCCCATCGACATGCTGTATAATATAGCGCCGAGCACAATGCCGATGAACAACGAAGAATATACCTCCTTGGTCTTCAGTGCAAGTGCAATTGCTACGACTGGAGGAAGAAGAGACCAGATAGTCCCGATGAAATTAAAATCCATAATATTATTATCCCTTAATCTTTTTCGGAGTGCAAAGGTAAGGCTTTATTTGGATTGTTGCAAAAAGTTGCAACAAAAAAACGGATGGCGAGCCGTTTGTAGCTTACCATCCGTTTTGTCGGTTATGTTAGCGTCGCTTGTTGGCGATGCGTTGTCTTACAGTTATGACGTCGCTTTTACTTCGCGATTACCTCGAATACCTCTACGTTACCCTCAATCTCAGCCTTCACAGCCTTCTTGTTGAGTTCTACGTTGAAGAACGAGTTGTTGATGTCGGTAGAAGTGAGGAGCTTGCCCTTCTTGTTGTACTGGTTGAACTTAACGGCGCCGTTCTGCTCTACGTTGAGGAGCATGGTGTATGCCTTTGTGCCAGGAACGACAGAGAACGAAGTCTTGCCGCTGTTGCGGAACGATGTTACAGGATTCTTGTCGAAGCCGAACATGGCAGCATCGAGATCTGCTGATTCAACCTTGAAGTTGAGGCTCTCTGGAGTTGTGGGGTTAACCATGAACTCGCGCACAGCAATCCAGCTCTTCTTCTCAGACACGGCCTTGCGGATGCGAACGTAGCGTGCCTTTACCGGCTCGCCCTTCCAATGAATGATGTAGGTCTTGAGCAACTCGCCGGTGAGCTGTGTCCACGACTTGCCGTCCTCAGAAGCCTCGAGCACTACGTTGTCGAAGTAGTCGACATCGTCTACCGAGTTGCGTCCCTGGAGAATCTTCACCTCGCGAACCTCGCGAACAGTGCCCAGGTCGGCACCCACCCAGTCGCCAGTAGACTGGCTCTGACCGCAGTGGTAGTATGTAGTAGAGTCGTTGTCGAACATCAGCTTGCTCTGAGTAGTAGCGAGTGTCGGGTAAGTGCCCATGCCCTTATAGAAAGCAGGTACCTCACCAGTGAGGTTCTTGAAGAACTCCTGCGCCATGTCGTCCATAGCGTTCTCGTAGAACGGCTGCAGCTTCATTGTGCCGAGCTTGTGCTTCTCGTAAGCGGCGCGAGCCTCCTTAGTCATGCGGTTGGCTACGAAACCGTTCCAGAAGTTAGAAGCGTCGCCGCTGCGGAAAGTCTTCATCAGTTCAAGTGTGTTCTTGCCACGTGCACCGAGCTTCTCAAACTCTACGAGCCACGGCTTCAGTTCCTTCATCAGAAGCGGGTTCTTGCAGTCGCGCTCCATAGTGCTCTTTGTCTTCTCGACGCGGTCGAACTCTGCATAGAGGTCGTTGTAAGCCTTGTCAGAGTAGTCGGCAAGACGGAAGGTGTTTGTCTCCCACGACTCGGCACGGCGGTAGCCCGTCTCTGTGTCGCAAGAGTGGATGGCGAATGTGCGGTAAGCCTCGTGAGCCTCCGGTGTGAGGTCTACAAGACCGCGTTCCCAGTTGTCGATTGCGTTGTAGTCGGCTACGTTCCAGTTGTAGTCAGCCACGCCGTAGAGCGCCAGTTTCGAAGCCTCGCCGTGCTCCATCGGGTTAGACAGCACGCCAGAAGTCATCTTGTCGGTGATGTCGGTCTCCAAACCGTATGTCGGGCCCTGCATGATGATGTGGCGGGCATAGTCGGTAACGGGGAAGTTCCACCAGTAGTAAGCCGGACGCTTGATACGAGAGTCTACGAAGTCGAGAGTCTCCTTGGTGAGGTCAGAGCAAACCACAGCACCAGTCCAGAACACCTGCACCTCAGGGTCGAGCTCGTTGCCGTATATAGCGAGCGGTCCGTCAGGACCCGGCTTAGCCCAAAGCTGCGAGTAGTCGGTAGGGCAGACAACGAGTGGAGCAACGTCGCCCTTCGCCTTCACAAACTCTTTTGTGAGGCGGTTCACGAGTGCCACCTGCTTCTTCGGGTTAGTACCCTCGCCGTCGATGTCGTCGAAGTGGATGGCGAACGAGCGCACACCGAGTTCGTACATGAGGTTGAACTTGTTTACGAGGTTGTTATAATCCTCCTCGTTCCACTTGATGTCCTGGCCCGGGTGTATAGCCCACACGAAGTCGACACGGTTGCGGCGGCAAGCCTCCACGAGTTCGTGGATGTTCTTAGCCTGCTCCGGCGGGTAGGGCAGACGCCAGTTAGGACAACTGTGATAAGGGTCGTCCTTCGGTCCGTACACATACTCGTTAAGCTTGTTGCGTCCGTAGTAGTCGATGAGCGAGAGGCGCACCTGGTGCGACCACGGTTCGCCGTAGAAGCCTTCTATCACGCCGCGCAGCGGCAGGTCGGGATAGTCGTTGCATGTGAGGTAAGGCACCTTGCCCTGAGCAGCCGGACTCTCCACAATCTGGCGCAGAGTCTGAAGAGCGTAGAACGCGCCACGCTCGTCGTAGCCCACGATGTTGATGCCCTTCTTGTCGACGGTGAGGAGATAAGCACCCGAAACCATCTTCTTCAGACCTGCCTTCTTTGCCGGTTTCTCGCCGAAGGTGATGTTGAGCGGAGTGCCCTTAGCGTTCTGCTTGAGGAAGTTGACGTCGCCAGCAAATTTGCCCGACTTGTCGATGAGCTTAACGCCAGCGCTGAGGTCGGTCCATGTCTGCATGTCGAGGTTGAAGTTGTGCGGCGTAGGGTTTACGACGATGCCGTGGTGGTCGAGCTTCTTGCCCGGCACCATGTTCACATCCTGCTTTTCACCACGCTGCGAGTTGAGGTCGAATGTCTCGGTCTGCGCAAACGCGCTGGCACAAGCAGCTGTGAAGAGAGCTGTGAGAAGGAGGTTGTTTTTAATCATTGTTATGTTTGTTTTAGTAAAAGTCGTTAGGTCGGTGTATGCAGTGGTGCATACACACAAGTACAAAGTTAGTGATTTTGTGTTGATTGATAAAATAGGCAGGTCTCTTTTAATTAATTTTAGTACGTGCGGAGCTAAAACGTGCGTGACGGAGAGGGCAGAATGGAAAAAAATGTGTAACTTCGCAGTTGATGATAGACCATGCAACGATAGAAAGGATAAAAGACGCTGCCAACATTGTGGAGGTAGTGTCAGAGTTTGTGACGCTTCGCAAGAGCGGCAGCAACTATAAGGGCCTATGCCCGTTTCACGACGAGAAGACCCCGTCGTTCTATGTGTCGCCGGCGCGCGGCACCTGCCATTGCTTCGGATGCGGCAAGGGCGGCAACCCCGTTGGCTTCATTATGGAGCATGAGCAGATGACCTATCCCGAGGCGTTGCGATGGCTCGCACGCAAGTATCACATCGAGATAAAGGAGCGCGAACTCTCCGACGACGAGAAGCGCGAGCAGAGCGAGCGCGAGAGTATGTTCATCGTGAATGAGTGGGCTGCCTCTTATTTCCAGCACCTCATGCACGACACCGCCGACGGCGTAGCCATCGGCATGCAGTATTTCCGCAGCCGTGGGTTCCGCGACGACATCGTGAGCAAGTTCCAGTTGGGCTTCGACAGCACCGACCGCCGTGCTTTGGCACAGGAAGCGCTGCGCAAGGGCTATAAGGAAGACTTCCTGCTGAAGACCGGCATCTGCTACAAGAACGACCGTGGCGAACTAATCGACCGCTATGCCGGACGCGTTATCTTCCCATGGATAGGCATCAGCGGAAAGGTGGTGGGCTTCGGCGGACGACTGCTCGACTCGCGCACAAAGGGCGTGAACCAGAAGTACGTCAACTCGCCCGACTCGGAGATTTACCACAAGGACCGCGAGCTGTATGGCATCTATCAGGCTAAGAAGGCGATAGCCAAGGAAGACCGTGTGTACATGGTGGAGGGCTACACCGACGTCATCTCCATGCATCAGTGCGGCATAGAGAACGTGGTGGCTAACTCGGGTACGGCGCTTTCGGTGCACCAAATACACATACTGCACCGCTTCACGTCGAACATCACCCTGCTTTACGACGGCGACGCGGCAGGCATACACGCTGCGCTGCGCGGTACCGACATGCTGCTATCTGAAGGCATGAACCTCAAGGTGTTGCTGCTGCCCGACGGCGACGACCCCGACTCGTTCGCTCGCAAGCACTCGGCTGAGGACTTCCGCAAGTATATCGAGGAGCATCAGACCGACTTCATCGAGTTCAAGACCGACTTGCTGCTGCGCAACGAACGCGACCCACTGAAGCGTTCGGAGGCAATCAACTCCGTGGTGCGCAGCATATCGTTCGTGACGAACCCGATTCTGCGCGATACATACCTGCACGACTGCTCGGTGCGTATGGGCATCAACGAGGCTACGCTCATCAATACGCTCAACAACTTCATTCGCAGCAACCGCGAGGAAACCGCTTCCTCATTGAATAACTCACAATCGACGCAGACGGCAACTCAAAACTCAAATCTCAAAATTCAAAACTCTCCTTCCCCGCTACAGCAGGCGTCGAAGGTGGAGCAGATGCTCGTAGAGTTGATTGTGCGCAACGGCGACACTATCATATATAATAATGTAGAAACGGAGGACGGCACGACGGTTAACCTGAATGTGGCGCAATACATAGCGTACAACCTCGGCGTGGACGGACTGAAGTTTGCCAATCCGCTCAACTCGCGCATCCTTGACGAGGCTGTGAACCACGCCGGCGACGAGAATTTCTGTGCCGAGCAGTTCTTTCTTCACCATTCGGACATCGAGATATCGCGCATAGCTACCGACCTCTGCATGGACAAGTATCAGTTGCTCGACGAACAGAAGGCGGCACGTGCCGACGAGGAGAAGAACGCCGACGAGCTGCGCGCTGAGGAGGAGAACCGCATAGAGGCTCTGCGCCAGCAGACCGAACACCTGCTCAATGACTTCCGTATGGACTATCTGGAGCAGCGTCTGCGCGATCTGAAGCGCGACATTTCGCTCGCGGTGAACGACCCCGAACGACTGCAGCAACTGATGGAAGAGTATAAGACGGCGCACGAACTGCGCTCGCAGCTCGCCAGGTTGTTGGGAAATAATATTATAGCATGATAGGTTGAAATGGTGAGGTGGTGAGATGGTGACAATAGTCTTGCAAATCTCACCATCTCACCATCTCAACATAACAACATACAATATGTTCTACATCCATTGGGCATTCATATTAGCTTACGTCTTCATTATTGTCAGCATCATGCTGGCGGTATTGATGGACAACCGTCAGCCGGCAAAGACGATAGCCTGGGTGATGGTGCTGCTCTTTATGCCCATTGTCGGAATAATACTGTACGTTTTCTTCGGACGGAACACCCGCAAGATGACGTTCATATCGCAGCGGTCGCTCGACCAATTGTCGAAGCGTTCGATGCTGGAGTTTGTGGAGCAACGCCAATTGACGTTGCCCGACGACTACCGTTCGCTCATACAACTCTTTACCAACCAGAGTCTTGCCCTTCCGTTCAAGGACAACGAGGTGGAGTTCTACACCGATGGCTACGAGTTCTTCCCCGCATTGCTGAAGTCGATAGCTTTGGCACGCAAGCATATACATCTTGAGACATACATCTTCGCCGACGATGCACTCGGACGGCTTGTGGCAGACGCACTCATCTGCAAGTCGAGAGAGGGCGTAGAGGTGCGACTTATCTACGACGATGTGGGCTGCTGGCGGGTGCCCCGCGAGTTGTTCGAGCGTATGCGCCGTGCTGGGATAGATGTCAATGCCTTTATGCCCGTTAAGTTTCCGGCGTTTACGAGTAAGGTGAACTACCGCAACCACCGTAAGGTGTGCGTAGTAGACGGCGTTGAGGCGTTTGTAGGTGGCATGAACATTGCCCTGCGCTATGTGAAAGGAATATACAAAGGGCGTCTGCCGTGGCGCGATACCCATCTCCGTATACGTGGTGGAGCGGTGTACGCCCTGCAGCGCACGTTCCTCGTCGATTGGTATTTCGTCGACCGCACACTCGTCACCAACTCTAAATACTATCCGCCGATGCCGTGGCGCATAGACAATAACTGCCTGATGCAGGTAGTAACGAGCAGTCCAATTGCCAAATGGCCGGACATCATGCAGGGCTATGTGCGCATACTGCTTGAGGCGAAGAACTATGTATACATGGAGTCGCCTTATTTCCTGCCTACTGAGCAGGTGCTCTTCGCCATGCGCACGGCGGCACTTGCCGGCGTAGATGTGCGACTGATGATTCCGCGCCATAGCGACTCTCGCTTGCTTGAACTTTCGTCGATGTCGTTCGTGACGGAGGTGCTTGAGGCAGGCGTTAAGATAATGCTTTACGAGGCTGGATTCAACCACAGCAAGTTGCTTGTGGCTGACGATGCGCTCTGCACCTGCGGTTCTACGAACATCGACTTCCGCAGCTTCGAGAACAATTTCGAATCCAACGTCTTTATCTACGACCGTACAACGGCGCTGTGCATGAAGGAAATCTTTATCAGTGATGAGCAAGAATGTGTAGACTTCCTGAGCGTGTACAGCGAGCGAAAGCGCCCGTTCATGCACCGTCTGGCGGAGTCGCTTGTTAGAGTGTTCTCGCCACTGTTGTAAAATAAGATGGTGAGGTGTTGAGATGGTGAGGTGTTGAGATGGTGAGGTGTTGAGGTGTTGAGATGGTGAGATGGTGAGATGGTGAGGTGTTGAGATGTTGATGTGTTGACAAATGAAACATATCTCACCACATCACCACATCACCATCTCACCATCTCAACACCTCAATATCTCACCATCTCACCACATATCCTAAATAATTTCAAAGTGTTTCAGCGCATTCGCGATGCCATCCTCGTCTACGCTGCTTGTCACATAGTCGGCGTGCGCCTTCACCTCGTCGAGCGCATTGCCCATAGCCACGCCAACGCCAGCCGCACGCAACATAGAAAGGTCGTTGCCGCCGTCGCCGAACGCCATCGTTTCGCTGATGTCGATGCCCATGTGCTCGGCAATGGCACGGATGCCGTTCGCCTTGTCGGCAGTGGCAGACGTAAGGTCGCAGAACGCAGGATACCAGCGTGCAGACGTTGTGCCTGGTATGTGGGGTAGGATAGTGCGCTCCTGGTCCTCGGTGAGGAACGGCGTAATCTGCAGTACACCCTGCTTTATAACCTCCTCAACCGGCACGTCGAACTTGTTGTACGTCACCTTCAGCATGTCGTAGAATACATGGTTCACGCTGTCGTTGCGGTTGATAATCTGCAGATCCTTTGTGCCAACAACCACCGCCGGCACGTCGAGACGGTTGCAGAAGTCGACTATCGCCTCTGCCTCGTGAGTAGGGATGAGGTCCTGGCGCACTACCTTGTCGCCATAAACGCATTGAGCGCCAGTGGCAAGAATAAAACCGTCCATGATGTCCTCCACCTCCGTGATGTTGTTGAGCAACTGGCGTGGGCGACCCGTAGCGGTGAAGAGCTTCACGCCGCGCTTGTGAGCCTCGCGAAGCGCTTCGATTGTTGACTCCGGCACCTTGTGCGTATTAAAGCTGACGAGCGTTCCGTCGACGTCGAAAAATAAAGCTTTTATCATATTTCGTTTTTTTATTCAGTAGGAGGCTATGGCATTAGCTTTCCGCTACGCGCCGCTGACTTTCAGTTCTTGCCGTAGCCCTGTTGTGTGATACGGGCAGGAAAGCCCATACCTCCTAAGCATTGCAAAGGTACGCAGAAAAAGCAGAAGCCGAAAATTATACTACTTGATTGATGTCAAAATCAAAAAATAATTACTACTTTTGTAATTCATTATTCACACGGAACATACATTAAACAACCATTAATCAGCAAAGTAAATGACAGAGCAGACGCAACTCGCTTGGAACATAATAGAGACAACGAACACCAACCTCTTCCTCACAGGTAAGGCTGGCACGGGAAAGACTACCTTTCTGCGTCGACTGAAGGAGGAGTCGTCGAAGCGCATCGTGGTGGTAGCGCCTACGGGCATTGCTGCCATCAACGCCGAAGGTGTGACCATCCACTCGTTCTTCCAGTTGTCGTTTGCGCCGTTCATACCCAACTATAATCTCAAGGAACAGCAGTTCCGCTTCTCCAAACAGAAGATAAACGTCATCCGTTCTATCGACACGCTCGTCATCGACGAGATCTCTATGGTGCGTGCCGACCTTCTCGATGCCGTAGACAGCGTGCTGCGCCGTTTCCGCAAGAACAACCTGCCGTTTGGCGGTGTTCAGATGGTTATGATCGGCGACTTGGGTCAGCTTGCTCCGGTGGCGAAGGACGACGAGTGGCAGATGCTCTCGCGCTATTACGCCACGCCTTACTTCTTCTCGTCGCTCGCCCTGCAGCGCACACGCTACGCCATCGTCGAACTGACGAAGGTGTATCGCCAGAGCGACAAGCGTTTTCTCGACATACTGAATAAGGTGCGCGAAAACCGTGCTGACGCTGCGGTGCTCTCTGCGCTCAACTCGCGTTACATCCCCGGCTTCAAGCCGCGCAAGGAAGACGGCTACATACGTCTTACGACACACAACTGGCAGGCGCAGCGCATCAACGACCACGAGCTTGAACTGCTCTCAGGCAAACCCTATACCTACACTGCCACCATCGAAGGCAAGTATCCAGAGATGCTCTTCCCGACCGACGAGACGCTCACGCTGAAGACCGGTGCGCAGGTGATGTTCGTGAAGAACGACTCGTCTGCCGACAAGGCTTACTACAACGGTATGATCGGCACCATTGCCGAGATAGACGCCGAGGGCTTCACCGTTACGGCGAAGGACACCGGCGAGAATATACGTGTGCAGCCCGAGCAGTGGGACAACACGCGCTACGTGCTCAACGAGAAGACCAACGAGATAAGCGAGGAGGTGGAAGGAACCTTCACGCAGTTCCCCGTGAAGACGGCTTGGGCTATCACCGTTCACAAGAGTCAGGGCCTTACGTTCGACCACGCCATCATCGACGTGCAGCGTGCCTTCACCCACGGACAGACATACGTGGCGCTCTCGCGTTGCCGCACACTCGAAGGCATGGTGCTGAGTGCGCCGCTGCCGCAGACTGCAATCATACGTGATGAGGCTGTAGACGAATACGCCACGCACGCCATTGAGCACACGCCGAGCGAGGGACAGATAGAACAGTTGCAGCGCGACTACTATCTGTCGGTGGTGAGCGAACTGTTCGACTTCCGCCCGCTGATGGATGCCTTCAACCGTGTGCTCGACTTGCTCGACGGACATTTCCGCCGTTCCTTTCCGAAGCTCATTGCCGAATACAAGGCTCGCACGGGCACTATAAAGACCGAGCTTATGGATGTAGCCGAGCGCTTCAAGTTGCAGTACAGTCAGATTGTTATTGCCTCTGCCGACTATCAGACGAATGCCCTGCTACAGGAACGTCTGAAGAAGGGCGCCGAATACTTCGCTCGAAAGATTACCGATGTGGAGGAGCTTGTGAAGAAGACGTCGGTGAAGACCGAGAACAAGGACGTGAAGAAACGCTACAACGATGTGTTCCCAGCGCTCAAAGAGGTGGTGATGCAGAAGCGCGCCCTCCTCAACTGCGTCAAGGCTGACGGCTTCACTCTGCACAGCTATCTGCGCCAGCGTGCCCTGGTACTTGCCGGAAAAACAATATCAGAAAAATAGACAAATGGTATGGTTTTTATACCTATGAACCATTATGGACTTGTACAGTTCGTCACTTTACCCTAACTTTGTCCTTTGACAGGTAATGCCGTGCAAACGGCATTTATAGTATAACCTAAAAGACGAATTACTATGAGTAGGGTTTTTCAAGTGAAGCCTAAACGTATCAAGCGCTCCAATGGCACCGTTCTCACACCAGACATGGTTGTGACCGTTACGACTCTGCAGCACACCACCAATCCATTCTACAATGGAGCGAAGGAACTGCAAGAGACATATATGCGCATCTATGCTTTCGACTATAAGAAGGCATGCTGCAATCAGAATGACTTTGAATTTAAAAAGATGGATTAAAAATAAAATAATATGATTAAACCAAACAAACAAATTATTGATGTCTTCAAAAGTCTTTTTGAAGAGGTCGTTCCCGTGGTAATTGAGGAAGGCAAGAAAGCAATAGGTGAGATTGCAAAAAACACAAAAGAGCAAGTCAATGAGTTCATCGAAGATTTGAACACAGAAAAAGTAGAGAACGTTGATTTCAGAGAGGTTGAAATCTTGAATTCGTCTAAGTTGATCACTTTAGCAAAGGAAAACATCGTTGATGGAGCTAATGAGGTATATGTTTGGAAAAAAGCATATGAAAGCGGTATCTATATCAACTTGGCTTATGGTAAAGACCAAGAATTGTTGGAGAAAGACAAGAATAAGTTTATTATTCTGAAAGTCGAAGCCTTAAGCGCTGACTTGTTGAGCATGTTTGAAGAATCAGAATTGGTAATCTTAAAGTAATTTTTATAGGTATGTTCGAAAGTATAATTAATGCGATAAAAGCAGCTTTTCGCAATATCGTTAATTTGGTAAGAAAAGTTATACATGGTGTTTTGGACTTCTTTAAAGAGGTCGTTACTTGGTTTAAGTCTCTCTCTCTGAATCCCCAAGAGGATACTCCATTTATTGCAGATGCAAGTGAGTTTAAAGAAATGCTCAAAACTGCACCGAAGAAAAACGTTGGTATCTTTGAAGGAGTTTATAATGAGGAAACAGATGAGATTACAGCTAACAGATACCTGGATGCTGATAGTCTTGACGCAAAAACTAAGGAAGTGTTAGAAAGAGAACCATTGGTTGTGTTGAGTTAATATCTTTAATTATGGCACGTATGAGTACACTTTTAATCGTTGGTGCTGTTACCGTAGCGGTAGGAGCAGGGGTTGTATATTATGGGTATAAAAAGGGTGTTTTTAAGAAGAAGCCCAAGAACGTTAAACAGATTAGCAATCTGGAGGTCAAAAAGATAAACGGAACTTTGTCTTTTATGGATGTCGTAGGTTGGTTCAAAAAACTCTCGTTAGACCCTCAAAAAGATACACCATTTGTAGCTTTAGCTGATAAGTTTGAAGAAATGTTTACTACATATTTCAAGACTGAAAATATGATAGTATATCCTCCGTTGCCTGGTGACACTTTTAATGGACCTGACAATAAGCGTCTTTTATTGGGTGTCTATGATGAGAAAGCTGACGAGATAAACAAGGCTTTGTTGATTATAGCGGATGCCTTTGACGAAAAAACGTTAGAGGTTTTGGCTAATGAATCTTTAGTGGTTTTGAGCTAATATGTGGTTAGAAGCTTTAGGACTTTTAGCTGGTGGACTCCTTGGAGCTACAATCTTTATGGCTGTAGATTTTTTTCTATCTGAGGATAAACTGGTTGAAGAGGTAGAAGAGCAATATCCTGATGCGTTCAAATTACTCATAAAAGAGAAGAAAAAGAATGCTGTGAATGTGGGGATTTTCGATGAAGATAATGAACATCTTGATGATGTGGAAATAACATCAACTAAAGGTGTAAGTAAAAGTCTTCGTAAAGGACAAATCATTTATGTGTAAAACAATATAATATGAATTGGAAGGCGATAGGATTAGGATATTTATGTGGTGGAATCCTTGGAGCCGCGATTTCCTTGGCTGTAGATTATTTTATATCAGAGGAAACACTGGTCGAAAATGTTGAAGAGGAATATCCCGATGCGTTCAAATTACTCATAAAAGAGAAGAAAAAGAATGCTGTGAATGTGGGTATTTTCGATGAAGATAATGAGCATCTTGATGATATGGAAATAACATCAAGTAAAGGTGTAAGTAAAAGTCTTCACAAAGGACAGACCATTTATGTATAAAACAATATAGTAAGACGACAGAATTATACACCTTCTGCCGTCTTGCTTTAAATAGACTATTATGAAGTTTTTAATAGATAAACAAAAAATTTCTGCCGAACAACAGCTGTATCTTGCTAATTTTGAGCTTTCTGTCAAGCAATATATAGAATCGATATTAAAGGATTATCCCACATTAGGTGTGACTCCGACCTGGAGTGTTGTAGAACGAAAAGATAAATTCTTTATATTGGAAAGCAATGCTGATTTTGATATAAAGGACAGCTTGTGTGTTAACAGTAAAATAGAAAGTTATATTAATACTAAACTATTTTTGGATTTCCCAGAATGTAGTTTGTCGCTTATAATAAAGTATCGTATGCTTCCTCAAGAAAAAGAGAATAATGAAAAAGTGAATGTGTTGGGTTCAGTAAAGAATGATGATGGTTTACCAACATTCCTTCCTCAGACTCCTCGATATACTTTTGAGCAGATAATTTTGCCGAAAGATACAAAGGATAGAATATTGAGCGATTTGAATTCTATTAAATGTCAAGATTTGATCTACAATCAGTGGGGATTCTCTGAGGTTGAATCTAAACCAAAGAGCATTCTCAATTTCTTTGGCCCTCCAGGAACTGGTAAGACGATGTGTGCTCATGCTATTGCTAAAATGTTAGACAAGCCATTGTTGGCTCTAAATTATTCAGAGATTGAGTCTAAGTATGTTGGTGATGCAGCTAAGAACTTAAAAAAGGCGTTCGACACAGCAACCGAATTAGGAGCTGTTATGTTCTTTGATGAGGCTGATTCATTCTTAGGTAAAAGAATAGAGAATGTAAGTCATGGTTCAGACCAAGCATTGAATTCTTTGCGAAGCCAGATGTTGATACTTTTGGAAGAGTTCGAAGGAGTAGTGCTGTTTGCAACTAACCTTGTGACCAATTTCGATAAGGCTTTTGAGTCAAGAATATTGGATCACATTAAGCTTGAATTGCCAAACAAAGAAGCTAGAGCTGCAATTATAGACAAGATGCTTCCTTCAAAGATGCCTTTAGACCATCGCTTCACTCAAGAGGAACTATTGGAGGCAAGTGATTTGATAGATGGATTTGCTGGTAGAGAAATTAAAAATGCTATTTTGACGATGTTGCTGGATAAAGCAAGTTTAGGTTTGGACAATCCAGTATTTACGTTTGATGATCTGAAGAACGCATTGGCAAAAAAGAAAGAACAAATAGAGAAACTAAAAGCAGAAGATAAAGAGCGACGTAAAGAGAAAATAGCAAAGCGACTCCAAGATAAATTTGAAGAGGAGGCTGCTTATGAAAATCAAAAGCAGAAATTACACAATAAGAAAAGAAGAAGACGTTAGTCTGTTGCATACAAAGAAGTTGGCGAATTCATTAGTGTCTTATTTTAACGAGACACTGATGAGATTCTGAGCATTGTGAATTATTTAATTTATAGGATATGTCAAAACAAGATTTAGCAAATATATATCAAGCTAAGAAAAAGTATTTGCAGCTTTCTAATAGCAAAGATCAAATATTTAATAAAGTCTTTGCTACTTATAAAATAGTAAGCACTTCTTCTTTGAAATATGAATTTGATGTACTTATCGAGTTTGATGAATCTCGTCCAGGATATGGAATATATTATGGATGTAGAATAAAAAATGTCAAAAGTAATTTCACGCTTCCATCGATATGGGGCTCGATAGTGACAGATTTAGAGAGTATTTTAGCAAAAGTAAATTTACCGGCAGATTGGGATGTCAACGATAGTGAAATTTGGGCTTTTAGCGTAAGACTCAATGATGACGAGCCTGCTAACAAAGCAAGAGAAGGTGTATGTACAATCATAAAATATTTTCAACAGAATTTGTCGAAATATAACTTGAATAGAGTACCATAATAATATGCTACAAACATTTGACGAGATTCTGACTTCAATGTTGGAACAATTAGAGAATAATCCTGACCAGGATATTGATGTACTGGTTAAGGATGAGTGTGAGAAAATGGGAGTTTCGGAGGAAGGCAAGGCATTGCTCTCCGAGACTAACGAGTATATAGATGGCTTTGCAGAGAGAATGGCTTCTTTGCAAAAGGCTAAGGAGGAAGGCAAGTCTCGTAAGCAATGGATGCTTGCGGAGATGGACAGAATATTGGAGGGACGTGACGAGCAGGAGAAGGCTGAGATTGTCTCTGCCATTTCTGATGCTGGCGAGAATGTGAATAATGAAACCTTAAAGGACGAGGAGGACTAAGCTTATGAAGTTTATTGCATATAACGAAGACGAAGGTCGTAATGAGTTTGGTACTCATATTGAAGGTGAGAGTCGCAAATATTCTGCACTTCAGTCATTGTTAGCTGGTCGTGAGTTGGATAAAGAAGAAGTTGAAAGCCTTAAAGAATTTAAGGTGGTTCAGCAATTCTTGGATTCACCAGTAGGTGATGCTTCTGAGGCTAAGTTGAAGAAAGTATTTGCTGCCGCTATCATAATCGCTAATGAGCAAGGCACATTACCATTTTCTATTGATGGCAAGAGTCCGATTGCTATAGCGAGTGCTGTTGACGAAGGTCTGAATCGTGTTAAGCTTTCGTATAAGCTTGCCAAGGAGGAGTTGGATGTTATTGAAGTTGCAGACAAATTGATTGATGCTACGGTAGCTCGTGTTATAACTGTTGCTGATAAAGTAATAGAGCGTGGAGTTCCTGTTGTGTTGAACCGAGTTTGTGATTTAATAACAAAGGTGTATCCTCCTGCTTCAGTTTTCGTCCCAGTTATAAAAAATGCAGAAAAGTATATCGTAACAGCTGCAAAAGTAGCGGTACGAAAAGGATTGAAATATGTGGCTGAAGGCGCAAAGACAGTTGTACGTTCTGTTGTTAAAGGTTTAGTTAAAGTTCGTAAGAAATTGGCTTCTTGGTTAGGATTCTAACATTATGCGTATAATAGCTAAAGCAAAACCGATACAAATAAGAATAAAGTCAGGCGGGGAGGAACACTTCTCGCTTGACTCTTTGCGTCAGAACCTCAACGTGCAAGATTTATGGCCATTGATACAGGATAATCGCCTATCGAGATGGCTGAGGCAATTGGGAGAGGTTGATTTGGCACATGAGATAGATGCCTTGTCTGAGAGTCAACTTAATTTTTCTACATACTTCAAAGTTTTGGTTCTTTTTCTGAATGATGACCTTGTTGAGCATCACGTAACGGAACTGTATACTTTGTTCACATTTTGGCATGATTGCGGAAAGATAAAGTCTAAGAATTATGATTCTTTGCGTAAGTACTTGTTGAGCCAATATGAAGGTGCTAAGTTTATATTTAAGCAGTATGCTGAGGAGTTTTCTGATGGTGAATGGTGGAATGTGTTCTGTAAATTCGAAAAAGAAGAAGACCCTGAATTCTTGTTTAAACAAGGAAAACTTGCATTTGATGGATTTACAAAAAGTGATGGAAGTTACTTCGACAAAAACCTTGTGCGTAGCAAAAAACTGATAGAGAAGGCTGCAGAATTTCACAATCAAGAGGCTATAGACTTTTTAAAGTCAAATCAGCTTATTTCGCATCTTAGGAAATCTATGCAGACACCCGAAGCGTTGAATAAAATCCAACGTCAAATAGATAGATGGAAGACGGACAAATGGGGCTATATAAATAATATTGTGAGTTCTGATGAAGAAATAGTAAAGGAGGCTAAGCTGTTACTTCGTGAGTTTGCTTCTATATTAAAAACATATCATGAGTTTCCTAATTCTGTTTTAGTACGAGAGACAAAAATAAAATTAGAGAACTTAGAAAAATCGAAACTCTTTTATGTTGAGAATAGATTTGTTTTAGAGTTGTTATTATATAAATATGCTAAAAATGATAATTCTATTTCTAATTTATTCGTTGATTTAGCCAATAAATACAATTATCCTTTGGCGAAATATATGATAAATCCTCCTAAAGATGGTCTAATTGACGGTTTCAACTTCCGGGGAAAATATCTAAGTTATCAATTGGGGTTTATTATAGACCATTTGTTTGATTTCTATGAATAGAGCGATGAACAAGAAGATAATATCTGATTTTCAGAAGATGATAGACGTCAATACACCTATTATCTATATCAACGATTATGATTTTGTCCGTATAGATGAAATCATAACGGAGATTGTTGGCAATAGCAAGGTGTTTGAATGGAATCCTGCAACTGGTACTACCAACTTTAAAACGAAAGAAAGTCAAGGCCTGGGAGAAAATGATACACTGGAGCAATTCTTGCGTGATAAATATACTGTTGATGTCAATCTAAAGGAAAAGTTCTTGGTGTTGAAAGATATTCAAGATTTTATAGAAGAGTCGGCAATCAAGACTTTGCTTCAGTTGATAGCTCAACGTAAGTTGTATGATAGGGATTACAACACAACCGTCATTATAGTTTCCTCAGTTCTTAAGGTGCCACAAGAATTGGAGAAGTATGTGTCCTATTTGGATATTCCATTTCCTGAAGAAGATGAAATTAATCAGCTTATAGACGAGCATGTAGAGGTGAACTGCTACGACAATTTCAAAGATGAGGATAGAAAGAAGCTGATGCCGTCTTTGAAGGGTATGACGAGCTTTGAGATAGACCGAATGCTTGACATGGCTATGAGCAGCAATGGCTCGTTGAGTGCCGAGGATACGGCGATGATTCTCCAACAGAAGAAGTCGATGGTTAAGAAGTCTGGCTTGTTGGAATTGATAGACACTCCTGCGTCTTTGGAAAGCATCGGTGGTATGGATGCTCTAAAGAAATATCTGGAGAATAAGTCGAGAGTGATTGCTGACCTGCCTAAGGCTATGGAATTTGGCGTGTCAATACCTAAAGGCGTATTTATTGTTGGTATGCCAGGTTGTGGTAAGTCGCTTTGTGCGAAGGCATCTGCTGCACTATTTAAAACACCTTTGTTGAAACTCGACATGGGCAGTATGATGGGAAAGTATGTGGGCGAGAGTGAAGGCAACTTACGTAAAGCTATTAAGATTGCTGAGGCTGCTGCACCTTGTGTGCTATGGATTGATGAGATAGAGAAAGCCTTTTCGGGTGTCGGTGGTAACAATGACATTATGACCCGTATGTTCGGCTATTTCCTTTCGTGGATGCAGGAGAAACAGAGTAGTGTTTATGTTATTGCCACAGCCAACAATGCCGACAATCTGCCTCCTGAGTTGAAGCGTAAAGGACGCTTTGACGAGATATTCTGTGTCAACTTGCCGAATAAGGAAGAACGAAAGGATATCTTCAAGATTCATATTAAGAATAAGAATAAACGTCTTGATGAAGCAGCATTGAATTCTGTCAGTCAGACAACTGAAGGTTTTAACGGTGCTGATATAGAGTCGGTGGTGAACGAAGCTGTCGAGAAGTGCTTTATAGATAGTTTGGATAATAAAGGCACAGTCTTTGATGAGAAACTTTTGAAGGGTATTGCAAGTGACACTATAAGCATTTCAAAATCTTGTAATAAACAGATAGAGAATATGAGGAAAGCATTCAAGGAGAATAACTTTAAGGATGCTACAACAGGGAAATAACAAAATAAAAATGTAGACAAGTATGGCAAACAAAGAAAACAAAATCTTGGAGGAGCTTAGACGCCGTGGCAAGATATTTGAAGATCCTTGTCCGAAGTCTGAGGGTTTTATAGGTAAACTGATAGACTTGTTCTCGAAGAAAAAGTCTTGAATTGTGAAAAACTTGGTGAGGCGGAGGCTGGAAACCTCCGCTACTGTCAGATAAACTAAATAATATGAAGATATCTATTACTTATGCTGAGCTGCAGGATTATGTAGCCAGTCATTTTCATAAGACTGTGAATCTGGGGTATGTAGACGGGGCAACCGTGTCTGTCTCCGTGCCCATTAAGGTGCTGGGCTTTACAAAGTCTATAAGCATAAATCTTATTGTGAAGAAGATTGAGGGCACCGACTTGTTCTTGTCGTATGACGGCAAGATGGGTATCGACCTGCTTGTTTCGCCTGCTATCTCTTATGCCAAAAAACTTGTGCCGGAGAAAGCTGGTTGGGTGGAACAGATGCCTGGCAATATCGTTAAGCTGCGACTTGGCGACATTGACAAGGCGCAGAAAGTGTTTGAGAAGGTGGAGCTGAAAGCCATCTGCTTTACCCCAAAGAACATCGAAGCGGAAATCGCTTTGTTGTAATCAAAATTTACGTATAATAAATGTGTTGAACAATATTTTATTCAATATAAAAGATAAAAACGGAATTTTTAGTGGTTTTGTCTTTTATAAAAGATAAATTTACTATTTTTGCGGAAAATATCTTTTATAGTGAATAAATATGGCAACAATTAGGAGACAATCATACATTGACAAGATAGAGAAATATCTTGGGAAGGAAACGATAATAGTGCTTGTTGGTCAGCGTCGTGTTGGTAAAAGCTGTATCTTAAAAATGATACGTGATGAAAAGATGGCTGATTCAGACAATAATGTTATCTATATAGATAAGGAGAAGTGGCAATATGATGCCATACAGACTTATCGGGATCTCAATGAATATATTGAAAAGCATTGGGCGAACGACAAGTACAATTATATCCTTATTGACGAAGTGCAAGACATAGAGGAGTTTGAACGCTCCGTACGCAGCTTTCGCACTGAACCAAACACGGACATCATTATAACGGGTAGTAACGCCAGTATGCTGAGCAACGAACTTAGTACACTCATTGGAGGCAGATATAAAGAAATCTATATACAGTCTCTCAGTTACAATGAGTTCTTGGAGTTTCATAATCTTTCAGACAATGACGAGTCGCTGTCTTTGTATATACAATATGGAGGAATGCCTGGTCTGGCAAAAATCGGTTTGGAAGAGGATGATGCAAGAGAATATCAGATAGATATATACCATACCGTGCTTCTGAAGGATGTGATAATGAGGAACCAGATAAGAAACGTTCCTTTCCTTGAGAACTTGGTACGCTTTCTGGCTGACAATATAGGAAAGTTGATATCGGCTAACAGTATTGCAAAATATATGAAGTCGCAAGGCGAGTCAATCACTTCTTCTGTTGTCATCAATTACATTTCTTTCTTATGCGAAGCATACATCTTGCATAAGGTTAACAGATATGACATACACGGTAAGCGCGTCTTTGAGAACAATGATAAGTTTTACTTTGAGGACAATGGCGTAAGAAATGCCATAGCTGGTGGTACAAGGGAAGGAGATATTGAAAAGGTTATAGAGAATATTATATATGAACATCTCATCCGACTTGGTTATCAGGTTTATGTAGGACAGCTACAGGCTGGTGAGATAGACTTTGTATGCACAAAGCCAGAAGGACAACGTATCTATGTGCAGGCTTCGTTCATTATAGCGGAGCAAGCTACACGTGAAAGAGAATTTGGCAATCTGCGTTCTATTAAGGACAACTATCCGAAGTATGTTATCTCTATGACACCGCTTCTTACAAAGAATGACGATGATGGCATAACACACATTCATCTCCGCAAGTTCTTGCGAGAAGGTTTGTAGAGATTATTACTTACAAAGTCTGTAAGCATAATAAAAGATACCATCAATGCAAGTATTTTTATTGCCGTAAACGAAAAAATCCACCATATCTCCCAGCAGGCGTGTAACGCGTTGTTGGGAAGTGAGTTAGAGGCTGGTAGATAGCTTCTGTTTTCCAGTTATCTACCAGCCATCTACCAGTCATCTTCCAACAGATTGTCTTTTTGAACCGCTATGGACTTGTACAGCTCACAAATAACCAATACCTTTGGCGGAGTGAATAAACAGACATTCATTCTGAAAACAACAAATGTTATGAGTGAGATGGAAAACAAACAGATGGTTTACCAAGCAATCAAGTCGATTGCGGATAATCTATGCAAGGAGGACAAGACGTATCTTCGTGCCGACTTGGCTTTTGAACTAAAGAAGTATGGCATCGCTTCCGACTCTTCGGAAGTGAGCAAATTGGTGTTCGACGCCTACAGATTTTTTCATAACGATGGCAATATCTCCATCGCCTTTGTGTCGAACAATTCCCGCACAACGCTTGTGGCTGAGTATCAGTTGAACGATAGTTTGGAGCAGGGCAACAAGGAGGAGGCTCTGAAGATTGCCGAGACCGAGTTGACGCTGTCTTCGTCGGCTTTAGAGCAGTTGAAAGAGCAGGTGGAGCAGAACCTTTCGCTCGTTCTCGCTAAGGGTACTTCGAAGATGGCAGACGTAGTCATGGGTACCAACGGCGTGAAGAACGTAAGGAGCAAGGCGTCTGCCATGTTCGACAAATACACCAGAATGGTGGAGGCGTATCATTATGCCGAGGACAGCGTGCGTGGAAACATCGAGGACTTCACCTCGCTGCGTAGCGATATGGGCATGGCGTATCGCGACTATGCCATGAAGCTCATCGACATCTACGGCGACTCTATCAAGATGGTGCAGCCCGACTTGTTCGACTTCAAGCGCATCGAGTGGCTGGATGTAGACGAGATGCTCAAGTACGTGGAGCTGGAATACAACAAGCTATCTGAAAAGTGCGCAACCCTGATAGGTGAGATATCAGACAATTTCAGAGCCTCTCTGCAGACTTCGCTGCTTGCTTACAAGTCGGCGTCGAACGGCAACAAGTCGTTGGGCTTGGCTATGGCAGGTTTGGCGATGCTTGACCATTACATGGACGCCAGTGAACGCACCAATCGCCTTAAAACCGACCTGTCTGTGTTCCAGACCAGCGTGAAGCACGACGCCACTCGCATAAAGGCCGACATGGGACGCCTGATGGTGATATGCAAGACCCTGAACGATGTCGTCATTCCGAAGGCTAACGTGTTCATGCGCAATGGCGAGAAGCTGATGGCTTCCGACTTGAAGGCGATGTTGGACACGTTGTATGCGGATGAGGCTGTACGACCGTTGGAGGAGAAGCGCCGAGAGCTGCTGCAGCGGTTGAAGACATTGGACATGGAGATGAACGACCATCTTCAGAACATTGATGTTTACACGTCGCTCATCAACGACATTACTTCTACGTTGGAGTCGAAGCGTGCGAGCTATATGGATGCCAAGAAGAAGAAACCGTCTAAGCCTTTCTTTCTCGTCAACTGGTTGACCTTCGGCACGGCGAACAAGAACTATTACCGCAACTACGCAGAGTGGAACGACAACTGTTTCCCGCTTATCCGCGAGTACGAGAGCTATCAGGTAGACTTGAAGCTGGATAAGGACGAGCTGGCATCGCATCGTGAGGAGCAAACACGTATAAAAAACGAATATGCGAAACTCTCGAACGAGCTGAACAAGGTGTCGGATACGCTAAGGAGCAAGATTGTTTGTTCTGACGAACTGAAGCTGAAGATGTTGAAGCATCTTCGTGACATGGTGGCTATGCTTAAGCTCGGACGCGAGATAATGGAGAGCAAGATAGACGAGAAGTGGGTGCACACTGTAGATATCCCGAACTTCAAGGAGACGGCGAAACTGCCTGCCGACGTAGAGCAGAACCTCTCGCAGTTCACCGCCATGCTGGCTGACAACATACATGCCGACGAGCGCATGGCGAAGAACATGCTCGACGGCGTGGCTGCATATACCAACGACCGCAAGCGGATTGAAGGAAATGCTGTGCAGAATCAGCCTGCAGAATATAGCGCAGAAGACTTGGCGACGGCAACCGACGCTATGGAGCAGTCGTTGCAACGCGGCATAGCTCTGTTCGACAGTTTCGTTCAGCTCAAGGCGCAGCAGCTCAACGGCAAGTTGGCTTCCGCCGCATATGACAAGGAGCTGAAGAAACACGCCGATGAGTTCAAGCGCGAGATAGCGAAGATAGACCATAAGGGCGCTTATCTGCGTGAGGTGTTTAAGCGGATAAACCTGGCAGGCAGCGAGGACGAGCGCAAGCAAGCCATGTCGCTGCTCAGCGATTTGAGCGGCTACTCGCTCTCGGAACAAGAGTTCGCAGACTTTATGAACGGTAAGAAACAAATTGAATTATAAAACAAAAATGGAAAGTTCAAGAAGACAGCAAGCCCAGGCTGATCTGGGCATGAATTTCACACGCGAAGACCAGAAACGTGAGGCTGCCCTTGCCAAAGAGCAGGAGCGTATTGCAAGGAAAAAGGCGAAACGTCAGCAGATGATGAGCATGCCCTCGTACCGCTTGATGGTGAAGACGTCAACGTATATGGACAAGTATTTCCTTGATCCTATCTTAGGCTTCATCCTTCCGGCTGGTATCGGCGACGCCTTGTCGAGCGTGTTCGCATTCCCGTTCGTCTACTACAGTCTGTGCGTGGTTAAGTCGATACCGCTTACCTTGGCTGTGATCTACAACATCTTGATGGACGTCCTGATTGGCGCCATACCGTTCTGTATCGGTGATTTACTGGATGTGTTCAAGCGCTCGTATATCGAAAACTTGAGGTTGATAACCGGCTATATAGAGGACGACAAGGAGATAATAAATAAGGTGAACAAGAAGGCGTTCTGGACGGCTGTGTTCATTGTCGTGATTTGCTGGCTTATCTATCTTGTCATATCATGGGCTATCAGCTTGGGAACATCGGCTTATAACTGGATTAGTTCGTGGTTCTAACTTATGGCAAACAGCATTTTCTTTCAGCCTTTCGTCGGCAAGCATTATGCCGACGGAGGTATGTTCGGCAAGCGCATCATGATATTGGGCGAGAGCCACTATTGTGATGAGGGATGCGCCGACTGTGGCGACTGCCGTATGCATCGCGAGTGCATGGGCTTTACGCAGAATGTGCTCGCTGATTATCTCGACGAGACGAACGAACGGCAGGACTGGATGCGTACGTTCGTGAAGTTCGAGCGGTCGCTGGTGGGCGAGGATACCGACCAGGCGCTGAGGCAGAAGATATGGGACTCGGTGGTGTTCTTCAACTATCTGCAGGTGGCGATGGGCGGTCCGCGCGAGGCTGGCACGTCAGCTCAGTATAGGCAAGCCGGCGAGGCGTTCTTCGAGGCGCTCGACAAGTATCAGCCCGAGTATGTCGTCGTTTGGGGCAAGCGCCTTTGGGACAAGATGCCTGGCGAGCGATGGCAGGACGGCGAGCCGATAGTAGTGGACGGGTGCAGCACGGCGACGGGCGCTTATCTCCTGAACAACGGCAGGCGTGTGAAGGCGATGGCGGTGAACCATCCTTCCGTAGGCTATTCGTGGGATTACTGGTATCGTGTGCTGGAAAAATTCTTCTTGCATTAAACGGTAAAAAAACAACGCAGGTTTCGGAAATGATTGTTTCCGAAACCTGCGTTTCGTAAATATGTATGCGTAATTTTGTGCTTTTGTTAATGATAATATTGCACTAAACACTTTGATTATCAATTAATTTTCTTTATCTTTGCATTCGAAATGGCTGTTTCCGAAACGTAGGTTTCGGAAATGAAGCAAAATAATCGTTGTATAAATCACTTAAATTATGAGATTCTTTGGAAGAAAAGATGAGATTGCCGAATTGCATAATATCCGCAATCTATCGTTACATACAGCACGTTTCACTATCGTGACTGGCAGAAGACGCAGCGGAAAGACATCGTTATTGCTTAAGGCATATGAGGATGTGGACGACTTGTTGTACTTTTTTGTTGCAAGAAAGTCGGAGGAGGAATTGTGCAAGGATTTCGTCAATGAGATTAAGGAAAAACTGCAAATACCTATTCTTGGAGAAGTTTCGCGGTTTGCTGATATATTCAAGTATCTTTTACAGCTGTCGAAAACTCGCCCGCTGACTATCATAATAGATGAGTTTCAAGACTTCAAAAGGGTGAACGCTTCTGTGTTCTCTGACATGCAGAAGATATGGGACCTGAACAAGCAGGATGCTCATGTCAATCTGGTGGTGTGCGGTTCGATATATTCGCTTATGAATATCATCTTCAAAAACAATAAACAGCCACTGTACGGACGACAGACCGGTGAGATAAAGGTAACGCCGTTCCCTCCATCCGTGATAAAGGAGATTCTTTCTACATACAATCCTTCTTATACTAACGAGGACCTGCTGGCTCTCTATTCCTATACTGGAGGTGTGGCAGAATATGTGGAAATGATGTTGGATGCAGGGGCCAACACCAAAGAACTGATGACCGAGAAATTCATTGGCAAGAACTCATATTTCATATATGAAGGCAAAAACATGCTGATAGAAGAGTTTGGCAAGGACTATGACCGCTATTTCGAGATATTGCAGTTGATAGCCTCTGGCTATACTACCCGTTCGGAAATAGAGGGCATTATGAAGGTTGAGCTCTCGGGTTATCTCACTAAACTTGAGAACGACTATAGCCTGATTTCCCGTAATATGCCAATGTTTCAAAAGACCAACCGCAATATACACTATCAGATAGAAGACAACTTTCTGCGCATTTGGTTCAGGTATATCTACAGATACAACTATATGTTGGAGGTGGGAGCCAACAAGAAACTGAAAATAATAATGGACAGAGACTATACTACGTATACCGGAAAGGTGCTTGAGAGGTATTTCAAGGCTAAGATGATAGAGAGCGAGCTGTATACTAATATAGCCTCATGGTGGGATAGAAGGGGTGAAAACGAAATAGACATAATAGCTGTAGACGAAATAGAACAGACTGTTTGTTTCTATGAGGTTAAACGGCAAGCTAAGGATGTGGTTATCGGTATAGTGAAAGAAAAAGCCGAGCACTTCTTCCATACTACAGGAAGATTCAATAAATACGACATAGAGTATAAAGGCTTGTCTATTGAGGATATGTAATAGGAGTGGTTTACCGTCCGCCGTCCGATCAGATTCCGTCCGCCGCCCAATCGGGTCGCGTTCGGTGTCCGATCGGGTTGCGTTCGGGGTCCGATCGGACGGCGTACGGTGCACGATGAGAATTTGTGGCGTTAAGGCAAACTCTTAATAAGTTTGGCTGCAACTCAACAATAAAAATAAATTGCCATTTAGAATTGCAATTCTTATCTTTGCAATTCTTGTATTGTCTTCATTTTAGAGTAACTTTTGATAAGTTAGGCTGCATCTCAACAATAAAAATAAATGAATTTATTTTGTATTGTCTTCGATTTGCACTACCTTTGCGCCTTGTAAACTCATTAATAACAATAGAAGGACTTGGTATGAAGGTCCTGAAAACCGGCTCGACACGTAGGAGAGCCAAACGAAAACCTGCTTATTAATAATTAATCAATAACTTAAACAAACCGAAATGAAACTTAATCGTTTAATTCTCGCGGCTGTAGCAGCGATGTTCGTAGAAGGAGCATATGCACAGCAGCCGTACGGCGGATGCTGGCATCCGGACGACATCAAGAACTGGTCGCCGGAGACCGACAAGGACGCAAAGTTCAACCGCTCGCGTGTGCCATTGGCAAAGCGTTTCAAGGAGCCAACGCTGATGAAGGCTAACAAGAACCAGTATTACGAGGGTCAGATCTGCAACGCTCCAATCCTTTTCCCGACATGTTCGATGTGTCCGTCGCAGGGCGCTTACAACTTCCTCGGCTATCAGCCTACCTACTGGCAGTATATGGACAAGCTCGTTTATTGGGCTGGTTCGGCTTCTGAGGGTATCATCATCCCGCCGCCAGCAGGTTCTATCGACGCTGCTCACCAAAGCGGTGTGAAGGTGCTGGGTCAGGTGTTCTTCCCGCCGTACGCTTATGGTGGCAACCAGGCTTGGGTGCGCCAGATGCTTACAAAGGAGAACGGTGTGCATATCTATGCCAAGAAGCTCTACGAGATAGCCAAGTACATCGGCTTCGACGGATGGTTCATCAACGAGGAGTCGGGTGGCGCAACATCTGCAGAATGGGCTGACTTTATCAAGGATTTCAACAAGTTTGCTGATGAGAACGGCGACACACAGATGGAGATTCAGTGGTACAACGCTCGTCGTGCTCCGGATGTTGAGATTCTGAAGACCCACAAGAATACATCGCAGTTCCTTGAGTATGGTGCGGCAGGCGACTATCGCAACTATGCAAGCCAGCTCGGCTGCACAGAGGAGGAGACATTCTCTAAGATATATTCGGGTGTGCAGGTGGCAGCTTCAGGTCATACCAACTTTATCTACCACCTCAATGCGGCTATGCCTACAGACGGCCACGTAGGTTCGCTCGACTTCTTCTGTCCCGAGGAGAAGACATGGAAGGACAACGTGCGCAACCTTCTCGGCAAGAACGATACAGGTCCTGACGCATACAACGCTATCAACAAAACATTCGAGTATGAGATGCAGATGTGGACAAACTACGAGGGCGACCCGTCTGTCATAGCAGAAAAATGGCCCGGTGTATCTGGCCGCGTGCTCGAGCGTTCGGTTGTCAACTCTATGCCGTTCACTACATCGTTCTGCGTAGGTGTGGGTAAGCACCGCTTCGTAGAGGGTGAGGTGAAGGCTTCGCAAGACTGGTACCACTCTGGCGTGCAGAGCATCATGCCTACATGGCGCTACTGGTTCGAGAACAAGGGCAACGGTTCTATCAAGATTGATTGGGACGACGCCTGGAACTTCGGTTCGAGCCTTAAGGTTGACGGCGGCAACGACTTTACAAAGGACGACCACCTCTGGCGTTTGTACAAGACTCAGATTGCTGTGAACGGCGGCACATTGCGCCTCGTCTACAAGGCTTCTGCAAACAGCTCTGTAGAGGTGAAACTCTCTACATCAAGCTCTGTAAATCCGGACGCTACTCTCGCTAACCCGACTACCACTACAAAGAACGGTTGGACAATCGCTGAGTACGACCTCTCTTCGCTCAACGGCAAGACAATCTACATGATTGCGCTTAACCTGAAGACTTCTTCTGTGCTCAACGACTACAAGTTCTCGCTCGGCGAACTCTCTGTTCTGCCTGCAAACTACGCTCCCGCGGCTATCGAGGTGAAGAACCTCGCTACGACAAGCACACTGGGCAACGTGCAGGGCGACGCTCGTCTGACATGGGACTTCGACTATACAGCCGACTTCGACCACTTCGATATCTATAAGGAGAACGAGGACGGCACACAGACATTGGTTGGACAGACACGCGACGAGGCGTTCTACGTTCCTACATTCCAGCGTAAGGACAACGAGGCTTACGTTAAGTTCATCGTTACTCCGGTTATGAAGGACATGCGCCAGCAGAAGGGCAAGAGCATCGTGCTCGACTTCCCGCAGGCTACTGCTCCGATCGTTTCGTTCAATATCAGCAACAGCTATCTGAAGGTGGGCGAGAGCGCTACTATCACAGCTAATGGTACGGGTAATCCGACTGCCTTCAAGTGGACTCTGCCCGAGGGCTTGAAGCTTGCAAACGGCTTCTCTCTCACCGACCAGACTATCACCGTAGTTGCAGAGAAGGTGGGCAAGCAGCGCGTGAGCGTAGAGGTGACTAACGCCATCGGCACATCTACTACTTCAAGCAATATCCTCGACGTAATGACCGAGGAGGAATACAAGAAGATCTTCAACGTAGTATATCAGAAGAAGGTGCTCGGCTATAGTGGTTCGACAAATTCTCAGGAGGTGCCCGACAAGATTATCGACGGCGATACTTATCCGTATTCAAAGAGCGACAAGTGGTGTAACGTGAGCGCTGACAACTGGGTGACATTCGACCTCCAGGGCGTTTACCGCATCTATAGCTTCAAGATATACGACGGCAACTCAGGTCCGGAGTCGGGCGTAGACCAGATCGACTCTTACCAGATTCTGCTCTCTGAGGACAACGAGCACTGGACAACTGTTGTAGACACATACAACCGCCAGAGCGAGAGCATCAAGACCGACTTCATCGCTCCTACACGTGCTCGCTACGTGAAACTCGTTCCGCACGTCAACGGCATCCTCCGCATCTGGGAGTTTGAGGTTTACGGCAAGAAGGACAACAGCATGAAGATTTCGGCTTCGCCTGAGCAGATGACTATCAACGCCGGCGAGAACAACAACATCTACGTAACTTACGACCTCGGCGAGGTGGCTAAGGATCCGCAGTTCAAGTGTACGGCTACAAGCAAGAACGGCAACGTGAAGATCGGCACAATCAAGGAGAACACCAAGAAGTCGACATTCATCATCCCGCTCACTGCTCAGCAGCGCATGGGCGACGACGTTGTTACAATTCGCGTTGAGAACGGCGACGACTACGAGGAGGCAACCGTGCAGGTAGAGGTTGACGCTACAACACAGCCTAACGTGCTCAAGGGCAAGAAGGCTGAGGTGCGCCACTACAAGAACGACTACTCTTTCGAGGCTGCTTACGACACTTACGACATCAGCGGTCTTACCGACGGCAACAAGACCGATGAGGCTCTCAGCGATATCGAGGCGCCGTCTACACACCGCGACGACGTGTGGGTTATCTTCACAGCTCCGGAAGGCAAGCAGTGGGACCTCTCTAAGGTTGTTGTGAACATTCCGAACAAGAACTACGCAGAGAACGACAACAACGAGATGAACTACGTCAACAAGGACGTGAAGATTGCTGTGGGCGACGACCTCACACGCATGAACACGGCGAAGACATTCTCTGGCTTGAAGGAGGTTTCGGAGCTTAGCTACATCTTCCCGGAGAGCGTAAAGACTAAGTATCTTGCTGTGATTTGCAACCTCTATGTCTACTCTTACCCGTCGCTCGCTGAGGTATCGGCTTTCGAGCAGTTTGCTGACCCGACAGCAATCAACAACGCTACCGTGCAGAACGCTGTTAAGGGCATCTACACAGTGAATGGCACAAAGCTCAACGCTTTGCAGAAGGGTATCAACATCGTGAAGTTCGCAGACGGCACAGTACAGAAGGTACTCGTGAAGTAAATTATTAATTGGTAATTATTAATTATTAATTGGTGATTATAGAATATTACGGCTATCAGAAGTGTAACAGCTTCTTGATAGCCGTTTTTTTATGGCTATAATACGTCTCTCGTATTGTTATTGCACAAAAAAGGTGGAACAATACGTATGATTGTTCCACCTTATATAGTGTTAATGTCTTAGTTTTTTAGATCTCTTAAAGGTTGTCAGAAAGGATTTTGAAGAAGTCCTTGTGCAGCGCCTTCGAGATGTCTGCAAGCATGGCAGTATCGATACTGTTGCGTCCTAATGCTCTGTATACTGTAGAGCGGTTGCAGTGAAGCTCTTTGGCAAGCCAGCCTGCCGACCGTCCTTGTTTTTCGAGTTCTTCCTTGATGAGTTGTCCGATGTTTACCATTTTCTTATGCTTGTATTGTGTTTCCGACTGATTGTTTGTGCGTGGTGTTAGAAGCTAACACCGATACCGATTGACAAACGCTGGCTGCCCATGAAGTCCTTCAGATGAGAGTCCATAGCGAAGCGATACTGATAGGTGAGGCGGAGTGCGAAGTAAGAATACTTGGCGCAGACACCTATAACCGGCGAGATAGCCCATGCAAGGTTCGCTTTCTGGTCGTCCTTGGTGTATTCCTGAATCTTCTTGTTCTCCTTCTCGTCTTCCTTCGGCTTCAACACGCCGTCCGGGTCGTTAGGATAGCCCTTCTTGTTAGGATAGATGTCGTCGTGGTCGTCGGTCACCTCGTACTTGCCGTAGTAAACCTTGGTTGTTGCGCCCGGACCGAAGAAGATCCATACCGGATTCACAATCTTCACCGTCCAACCAAAGTTGACGTTCACCTCAGGCATATCCGGAGTGCGGCAGTCGTTGCGCATCATCTCGAACACCTTCGAGTTGAGACTCATGCTGAAGAATCCGCCCACCTTATGCTTCTTGTACTTGCCGTAAGAGAAGCCGATAGGGGTGTCCTTCGAGAACTCGTATGTGAACACTCTTGCATGGCTCTTCTTGTCCACCTTAATCTGGTCGATACGGTTTATCTGCTCCTGCGCCTGCACCTTTGTAGGGCAGTTGTTCTTCACAGCCAGAGCGTACAGCTCGCGTGCCTTGTCAAACTGCTTCTCGTTGTAGTAGAAGTCGGCCTGCTTGTAGGTCATGTCGCACTCGCTGAAGAACTTCGTGAGGCAGTTGTTGTAGCGGTTTGCAGCGAGGTTATCGTACGGGTTCAGCTCCATAACTCGGTTGTAGTACTCGCTGGCTCCGTAGTAGTCGAGCAACTTGAACTTCTGTTCGCCAATCTCGCGGTAGTGGAGGATGGTGTCTACCAGAGCAATGTTGTTCTCGTTCTCAAGCGAGTCGACATCAGTACAGCCGCGTGCCACGACAAACTGGTCGCGAGCCTCCTGATAGTTCATGTTCTTGAGCTCTTCCATACCCTTGTTGCGGTGTCCGCGGTAGCAGCCAGCGTCGACGGTGCTGTTCGGGTCGATAGCCTGATAGGTGAGCACCTGCTTCGGCTGCAAGTCGTCGATGAACACGGTAGCTGGCGCATAGCCCGGCGAAGTGATGGTGAGCATACGTCCGCGATACTTCTGTCCGGTAGGGAACTCGATGTAGTAAACCATGTCAGAGCCTTCAAGCTCGGTGTTGTAGGGCGTAGCGCTCTTGTCCATCGACGATTCGAAGGTGAGCGGAATCGACTGGTTGCACTTGAAGATGACAGCAGCTCTGTCGTTGTCGCCGGTATACACATCGTTAGGTTGCGATATGTCTGTAATCTCCAGCAGGTTCTGTGAGAAAGCGACGCACGCCATGAGGCACATCACGGCGAGTGAGATAATTCTTTTCATAATGATTACGTTAAATGTTTATGTTTTATGTCTGTTTGTTTTTTAGTCAAGTCTTTATCTTACTATTCTGAACGATCCGAGGTGGAAGACGTCTTTCTTCTGTGTCACGATGTTGCCTGCCGTGTCTTTGTACGGCTGCCATGTGCGCACCTGGATGAGCGGATTGTCCGAATCGCGGAAGTCAACCATCAGGAAGAGATAACCCTCGTCCTGATAGCGGTCGGTCTTCCACAACTGTTTCAGCGTCACGCCGTAGATGTTGTCGTACTTCGGGTGTTCTACAATTTCGATGTCAGAGAACTTCACGTTGATGAATTTTACGGTCTTGAACACCATTGCGAGTTTGGACAGATACTCCTGCTTTGTCTGCTTGATGTATACCACTTTGTTGTTGGCAAGCGTCATTTTAGTCATGTCGCTGTTCGGCTTCTCTCTCACCACGCGTCCGGTGATGATGAGCGCCTTGTCGCTGAACACGCTGTTGAGCATCGCATTGTCCTTGCGGTTGTACGCCGTGCGGAAGTTCTCTATGAAGTCTACGATAATCTGACGTCTTGCATAGTCGAGCTCCGACTCCTTTGCAGCCATCAGTTCCTCGTAGCGGTTCATCTCGATAGCTATAGCCACGCTTGTGATGAGTCCGTTGTGGTCGTAGTTTACGGTGAGTTCCTGGCGTGCGTCAGCTTCGTCAGCCTCAAGCATGTCTACCGGAATGCCACGCACCTGATAGCCGTCTTTAGTCTGCAAGCAGCGGCAGCGTATGCTCATCGGCGGACAGCTCAAAGCGCTGCTTTTCCATATCTCGCGAATCTCCTCGATAGCCGTTTTCGAAACGTTGTCTTTCGAGAGTTTCACTGTCTTTTCGCCGTCGTCGGCAGCCTTTCTGAATGCGTCGAGCAACGCTTTTGTGTTGGCTTCCATACGGTCTTTCAGCTGCGACTCAACAACGCCGTCCGTAATCTTGAATGTTGTATCGGCAAGCGCGCTGCCTGCACATGTTAAAACCAATAGTAAAAGAAATAGTCTGCTTTTGATTTGTGTTATCATTTTCATTTTCTTTTTTTGCTATATATGTTTTTAATGTCGTTCTGCGGTATGTTTGCGTATAATTCAGCCTTTATGTTGCCTCCGTTCTTGAACAGTTCGCTGGTAGGAATGCTCACAACGAAGAGATGTATGATGTTCTGCTTAGGGTTGTGCATCACAAGGTCTGCCTTTATCAAGTCTTTGTCTATCTGTGTTACGTTGCAGTAGGTGTCCATCTCGTTTGTCAGCACGAAGAAAACCGAGTGCAGCGGCATGGTGAGCGTCTTCTTCACGTTGCCGTACTGATGTTGGGTGAGCGTAACATTGCAGTTGCCTGCCAAGTTCATCAACATGTTTACCGCCGACTCCATAGGATAACTATGGTCGAACACCGGCTTCCATGTTTTTGCGTCGATGAACACGTCAGAACGCAGCGAATTGATTTGGAACGACTTGCCTGGCAGCAACTTAATTCTCTCCTCGTTGGTGTCTGCAAGGTTCTGCTTGTTAAGTATCAGTTTCTTGCAGAAGTCTTCTCCTCCCGTGTTCTTTGAGAGTTGCTCGTATACGAACTCGTCGGCGTTCTTCTTGTCGAAGCGGTCTTTTTGTGCCTGCATAGCTGAAGGCGTAGCGAGAAGGGTGAGAAGCAATACGATTCCCGATAGTTTGTGTCGCATATAGTCTGTTTTTTTAGTTGATATTCTAATGAATGCTATACATGATTCCAATGAATGCTATATATAAATCTAATGAATGCTATATATAATATATTGATGATGTATATAAGATAGTGTGTGGCAGAACTATTCTGTGAGAAGATTGAATCTTGCCACGCCCACCTTTGCATCGGTTTGCTGTATGTCGCCCTTTGTGAGCGGGTTCATCATGATGCTGAAGTTGACGGGCTCCTCAGTTGCTACAAGCACGAATGCGTCGTGCGACGGCATGTCCGGCGTTATGAACGGCTCCGACTTGAAACCGACGGTGCTGTTAGCCGGAACAAGCAGGTTTGAGCACGTTGCCTCTTCGTCCATAGGCAGGATGAGATACTTGTTGCCGTCCTTGTCGATGTTGAGGATGTTGACGTAGAGCGTCTCCTCGGTGTTGTTCTTCACGCGAACGTAGCACGGCGTGTTGCGCTTTGCGCTGTTCGCAAGCGGCAGACCGGTTTCAACGTCCACAAGTTCGAAACTCACGTCGAAGTCAGACGCGATGGCATTCTCGCTGTTGAACAGCTGCTGTTCTGCAGAACCTTTTGCAGCTGTGCCTTCGTTGAGAATCTCAATAAGACGAGCCGCCATGAGCGAGTCTTTAGACGCAGCACGATAAGATGTGCCGGTCACCTGCATGTATGTGTCGGGATGCACCATCTTCTTAGACGAACTGAATAGCTGCTTTACGAGATAGCCCATATACTGCTTCGTGAGATTCTTGGTGCGCTTCGACGACATGCTCACAAGACTGCCTATGGTGTTCACTCCCTCGCGTGTGAAGGACAGCATCTTCTGCTTGTTCTCATCGATGATAGTCACCGCACTCTCAGAAGAAATCTTCAGCTTCGTAGTCGGTGTGACGTATTTTCTTGCAGAGAGCGGCGTAAATGTTTTGCCCTCTTGTATGTAAGCCTTGCCCACAACAGAGTAAACCACGTATTTTTGTGCACTGGCAGCTATCGGAGCAAATGTGAAAAGCAAGGTGGCGAGAGCCACAAGTGTCTTATTTCTCATAATTGAAAATGTTAAAGTGCTCAATTCCACTTGGATTAATGAATATCGGAGTCTGCTTGAAGTCGGTGAGTTTTCTCACCTGCTTGTAGAGGAAGTGCTCAAGTTCCTGAGTAGAGAGACCCTCAGCGTGCTCCTCCTTTGCAGCTCCGTTTAGAGCTTCTACCAGCGCCTTGGTGAATGCGCCGTTCTCCCACGACTCGTCCTCGCGAGACTTTGTGTCCGACGAGCTTGAAGCGTAGAGCAGCATACCGTTCTTCGAGCGTTTCAACTGCTCGATGAAGTGGGTTGTGGCAGCCGATCTGCCGCCCTCAAAGAGAGCGCCCGAATAGCAGGCGTCTACAAAGGCGATGAGTTTGCCGTGAATATCCTCCGCCTCGTTTCTAAAGTCGGAAGCGCTGAAGCACTCATACAACTTGTCGGTGTTGCATCCGTAAGGCATGAAGTAGAATCGGTCTTTCTCGTCGCGCATTCCGTGTCCGGCGAAGAAGAATATGCAGACATCGTTAGGCGACGATTCCTGCTTCAGCCATTCCATAGCCTCGAATATATCAGCTCGTGTAGCCTCGTTGTCGCAGAGTATCTTCACCTGCACATCCTCATAGGGCAGTCCCTTCTTTGATGTGATAGCCTTCGAGAAGTCCTTCGCGTCCTTGCATGTGAATCTCAGTTTAGGCAGTTTCGGGTCGTTATAGTCGCCCACGCCGATAGCCACAACGAAGAGTTTCGGCAGTTCCATTGACGTAGCCTCTCGGATAAGGCGTATCGTTGCCGGCTCGCTGTTTCCGTTTTTGTTCTGAGCGTACATCATCACGGTGCAGTCGTGGCGTGGCAGGTCTACGTCGATAGTGTTAGCAGCTCTCACCGCTCTTGTCGTAGGCTGTCGCTGTCCGTCCACCATTACTACGATGCGTGTGCTGTCTGCACAGTTGCCAGCAATCAGCTGATACTTCAGTTTTATCTGGTCGGTATGGAACATCGACTGGTCCTCCGGGTATAGAATCTTAAGTACCGGAGCCGAGTTAGCCGCCGCAAGTGTAGGCTGTGCAGCCGGAGTTGCTTCCTTTTCAGCCAGAATATGTGCCGGTCCCTTTATTATACGAGGCTTCGGCTGTTCTTCTGTAGGTTTCGGCGCGACGGGTTGCTCTGTTGTTGGTTGCGGCGCGGCTGGTTGTGGGGCTGCAGGTTGTGGTGCTGCAGGCTGCGCAACGACAACGGGTGCTGTCGGTTTCGGCGTACTGTCATTCCTGGGATATCAACCTCGATATCGAAGTCGCCGTCCAGTGTCTCCTTCTTTGTGTCAGGCTTTTCTGTAGCTTCGTTTGCAGGAGCCTGAACGATGGGTTCTGGGGTGGGGGTGCTAGGTGTACTAGGGGTACTAGGTATACTAGGTGTGCTAGGTGTGCTAGGTGTGCTGGGGGTGCTAGGGGTACTAGGGGTACTAGGGGCGCTGGAGATGCTGGGCGTGCTGGGGGTATTAGGAGCAGCCGGCTCTGTTTTTGGCTGTTCGGGCTGCAAGTTCGCAGCCATAGCCATCCACTTCTGGCTTTCCTTCTCGTTCTGTTCCACAAGAATGCCGTTGGCATAGCAGTCGGCGAGCGTCAGCTGCGCTCTCTTATAGTTGTTGTTAGCAGACTGGTGGAGCAAGTCGAACGCCTTGTCGTAGTCGCGTGGCACGCCGCGACCGTTCATATAGCAATAAGCCAGGTTATATTGCGCCTTCGCGTAGTTCTGTCTTGCCGAACGCTTGAACCACATAGCCGCAGAAGCATAGTCGCGTTCGATGCCTTCACCGTTGAAATAAGCGTAGGCGATGTCGAACTGCGCCTCGGCATTGCCCTCATTAGCCGAAATGAGATAAGCGATAGCCGCCTCCTCGAAGTTGCCCTGGCGATAGAGCGAGTCGCCCTTATGCAGCAGCAACTTACCTTGCTCTTCGTTCGGCGCAGCCAGTGAAGTTATAGCTGCGAGTAGCATTGCCGGAAGTATTGTCAGTCTTGTTAGTTTTTTATTTCTCCACATAGTATATTGACTTTTTGATGAATTTCAGTTTAGTGTGTCTCGACAGCATCATCACAATCCATTTGTACTGCAGACGCGCCGTCTCTACAAGAGCCAGTCCGATGAGCGGGAATAGCAGACTGATGTAGAAGTTGTATTTCGAGAAGAGCAGGAAACTGATCCACACCAGGAACGCAGTAAGCAGGAAGTAGTAGAACTTTATCCAGTACAGATAGTAATACTTATGCTTCTGTGTGAGGTACGATCCCACAGCCGACGACATATAGCAGAGCACGATGGTGAGCAGAATGCAGAAGAAGTCGTTCAGCACGAACACCTTGTGGTGCGACATCGACGAGAGCATGGCATACGCCTGAATCTTCATGCCCGGCATCTTGCCCAGCGGCGTGATATGCGTGTCAGCCTCCTCGTTGATAGTACCGAGAATAACGATTCTATTCTTTATCAAGTTTTTGTATTTAAGCACATCGTTGTGCGGAATCACCACAAAGTCGGTGTGGCTGTATTCGATGTTGCGCTGTTTCGGAGTCGCCTCCTCCGGTTTAGTGTTTGTGTATTTGCATACCGCCATGTATGGCAGCGAGTAAATCACGTTGTTGTTGATGTGTTCGTTCTGCGAGTATTTTCTTATGCAGCCGTAGCCTTCGCCCGATATCACATTGCTGAAAGCCCATGTTATGCCGTCGCCTTCATAGCTGAAGAACGAGCGTCGCACTTTTCTGAAACGGTCGTTGATGTAGTCGTAGTCGGTGAGCTTGCACGAGAACATAGCGTTGTCGAGACTTGATACGGCATTGATGAGATATTCGTTCTCGCCCTCGTCGTAGCTCGGGCGCTCGAAGATAAGGTCGACGACGAGCACCTTCGGGTTGCATTTGTTTATGTTCGTCATGCAGTCGGCAATCTTGCGTCTGTCGTACAGCTCGGTCATATCCACCAGCACGATGTCGTTGTTTATCTCCTTCACGCCGCTGCTGTTCTGTATTTCGTAGAACACGTCAGTCATAGAGAAGTCGCTGAAAGCCTTCTTCACGGGGTTCACCACCGTGAGGTTTATAGACGCGAAGGCGAGCAACCAACCCATGAATAGCACAAGCAGCGTGATGCAGAGATGGTCGATGCTTATGAATCGGGTCAGGTCGCTTCGCTTCGGCCTCCTTAACTTGAAGTCAGGCCTCTTTATATTGAGTTTCGGTGTTTTCAAATTGTTCTTAGTGTTTTGTAATTATATGCGGCATTGCTGCCGGTTGTAATCTCATTTCAGTCTAGACCTAAAAACATGTGATTTTTAGATAATTTTTGCAAAGTTAGTCATAAAAGTTGAATATTTATAATGATGTATGTTGCATAATTGCAACAAGCATATAATTAATATATGTATAAGCGTATAAACACCCACCGCAGCACAAGGTTTTATTGTGATTGGTGTTTTTTTTCGTGTTGCAAAGAAATTAATTCTGTAAAAAGTTGTGAAGTTGGTTTTAATGATATATATTTGCAAACAAATTATTAAAGTGAAATTATTACAACCGCTAAAAGACCGCTATAATATGAGCAAGAACAATCTGTTATATAAGACACTCCGCCTTTACGTTGACGGATTCCGTAGCATGACAATAGGAAAAGTTTTGTGGACCGTTATCCTCATAAAGCTCTTTGTGATGTTCTTCGTGCTCAAGCTGTTTTTCTTCCCCGATGTGCTTGAGCAGAAAGCCGCCGGCGACAAGGCTTCGTATGTAGCCGGAGAACTAACGGGCGGGCGCGTTGAGCAATAGGCGTATAGAAGTGCGGCAGAAGTAGTGTGCGGCGAACGCCGCCCGATCGGATTCCGTCCGCCGTCCAATCAGATTCCGTCCGCCGCCCGATCGGATTCCGTCCGCCGCCCAATCAGATTCCGTCCGCCGCATCATGACAAAAGAATACGTTTGATAAACCGAATCAATAACAATTAATAAAAATACAATCAAAAAACAATGACACATCTCTTGACAATCGACCCCACACTTATCGACTGGTCGCGTGCTCAGTTCGCACTCACAGCCATCTACCATTGGCTTTTTGTGCCGCTCACGCTTGGTCTTGCCCTCATCATGGGCATCATGGAAACGTGCTACTATCGCACGGGTAAGCAATTCTGGAAGGATACAGCCATCTTCTGGCAGCGACTCTTCGGCGTCAACTTCGCCATGGGCGTAGCTACGGGCATCATTCTCGAGTTCGAGTTCGGCACCAACTGGAGCAACTACTCGTGGTTCGTGGGCGACATCTTCGGAGCGCCGCTTGCCATCGAGGGCATCGTGGCGTTCTTCATGGAGAGCACCTTCGTAGCCGTCATGTACTTCGGTTGGCAGAAGGTGTCGCGCGGCTTCCACTTGGCGTCGACATGGCTCACCGGACTCGGCGCAACCATCTCCGCTTGGTGGATTCTCGTGGCTAACGCATGGATGCAGTACCCAGTGGGCTGCGAGTTCAACCCCGACACCGTGCGCAACGAGATGACGAGCTTCATGGATGTGGCGCTCTCGCCCTTCGCCGTCGACAAGTTTTTCCACACCGTCACCTCTACATGGGTGATTGGTGCCGTGTTCGTGTGTGCCGTGAGCGGCTGGTATCTGCTGAAGCGCCGCGAGCAGGAGATGGCGCGCCAGAGCATAAAGATAGCAAGCATCGTGGGCATTGTGGCTTCGGTGCTTACTATGGCTACGGGCGACTTCTCTGCTGTGAAGGTGGCTGAGACGCAGCCTATGAAACTCGCCGCAATGGAGGCTCTGTACGACGGAGGCGAGGGCGTAGCGCTCACAGCCGTTGCAGCTGTAAATCCGTTCCAACAGCCCGACTATGCCAAGGGTGGGGAGGCTCCGCTGCGCATAGCCATACCTAACGGCCTCTCTATGCTCGCTACGCATAAGGCAGACGGCTTCGTGCCGGGTGTGAACGACCTGCTCAACGGCTACACACGTGCCGACGGCACGCGCGAACTGTCGGCTGAGGAGAAGATGGAGCGTGGACGCAGAGCCATCTCTACGCTTGCCGAGTATCGCAAGCTGAAGGCTGCCGACGCCAACGACAAGCGCCTGCCCGAACTCGCAGAGCAGTTGAAGCTCGACATGCCTTACTTCGGCTACGGCTACATAAAGGATCGTGCCGAACTGGTGCCGTATATCCCCGTCAATTTCTACGCGTTCCGCGTCATGGTGGGCGTGGGCACGCTGCTGATGCTCTTCTTCCTCGTCATCGGACACGTAGCATGGCGCAAGGACATCACCTCGAAGTATCGCTGGCTGTATGTTGCGGCGCTTGTGATGCTACCGCTTACATACCTGGCGAGCGAAGCCGGATGGATAGTAGCCGAGCTGGGCAGACAGCCTTGGGCTATTCAGGATATGCTGCCTACGGTGGCTGCCGTTTCCGACCTGAAGTCGGGCAGCGTTGCCTTCACGTTCTTCCTCTTCCTCGTGCTCTTCACGGTGCTGCTGGTGGCAGAAGTGAGCATCATGTGCCGCGTAATACGCAACTATAACGCCGAGAAGCAACAGTAAACCCAGAGACCGACAACCCGAATGTTCAACACATATAAAGAAAACAATCTTATGACATACGAATTTTTGCAACAATATTGGTGGTTCATCGTCTCGCTGCTCGGGGCGTTGCTCGTGTTCCTGCTGTTCGTGCAGGGCGCCAACTCAATGGTTCACAGTATAGGCAGAACAGAAGATGGTCAGCGCAAGGTGATTGAGTCGACCGGCAGAAAGTGGGAGATAACGTTCACTACGCTCGTCACCTTCGGCGGAGCCTTCTTCGCCTCGTTCCCGCTGTTCTACAGCACCAGTTTCGGCGGCGCCTACTGGCTCTGGATTATTATCCTCTTCTCGTTCGTGCTACAAGCCGTGAGCTACGAGTTCCAGTTGAAAAAAGGCAATCTGCTCGGCACGCGCACCTATCGCTGGTTCCTCGTGCTGAACGGCATAGTGGGTCCGCTGTTGCTCGGCGGAGCCGTGGCTACGTTCTTCGACGGGTCGAACTTCCTTGTAGAGAAGGCTTCGCTTACGGAGATCGGGTCGCCCGTGATAAGCCGTTGGGCTAACGCTTCGGCAGGACTCGACGCTCTGCTCGACCCGTGGAACCTCGTGTTCGGACTCGCCGTGATGTTCCTCGCACAAATGCTTGGTGCGCTCTATATTATTAATAATGTGGACGATGAGGATGTCCGTTCGCGCGCCAGTGTGCGTCTCGTAGGCTGCACCGTGCCGTTCCTTGTGTTCTTCCTCGCGTTCTTCGTGCGCCTTCTGCTGAAAGACGGTTACGCCGTGGATGCTCAGGGCGTGGTGTTCATGGAGCCGATGAAGTATCTGCACAACTATCTCTCGATGCCGCTGCTCGCCGTGCTCACGCTCGTCGGCGTTGTGCTACTGCTGTATGGGGTAGGGCGCACGGTTTTCAGCAACTCGTACATTAAAGGCATCTGGCCGGTAGGCATCGGTGTAGTACTGGTAGTGCTCTCGCTCCTGCTCGTTGCCGGACTCGGTGGCACAGCCTATTATCCCTCTAACGCCGACCTGCAAAGCTCGCTCACCATCAGCAACAGCTGCAGCAGTGAGTTCACTTTGTGCACCATGTTCTATGTGTCGCTACTCGTGCCGTTCGTGTTCGCATATATCGCGTACGTGTGGCGTGTGATGGACAGAAAGTGACATTGTTATTATCCGTAATTATTATCCGTAGCGGAGGTCTCCGGCCTCCGCAGCAACCAATAAATCTAATCCAAACTTGGTGCTGCGGAGGCCGGAGACCTCCGCTACGGTTGTTTGTATAAGCTCAATTGGGCTTTTGCAGTAACTTTAAATAAGTTACGCTGCATCTTAACAATAAAAATAAATATATTTTTAGTAGTGTTTCATTTTTTTGCAGTAACTTTGCACAACTAACATTGCTGCATTATGTTATGCGATGCAGACTCTCTAACGATAAAAACCAATCTATAATAAAATGAATACAAAATTATCATTCCGACCGCAATGGTCGAAGAGGGCAATGGCGCTTGTCGTTGCCGCAGCACCATTGCAGTGGGCGTTCGCCTCGGCTACGCAGTCGTCGGCGCTTTCGCAGAACTCTCCTTTTAACAATCAGGCCCCAGCTTCTGTTGTGCAGACCGACAAGACACACAGCGTGAAGGGACATGTGGCTGACGAGACCGGCGAACCGCTTATTGGCGCAACTGTAGCTGTCGAAGGCACAAACCTGAAGACTGTTACCGACATCGACGGCAATTTCTCTATCAATCTTTCTAAAGCTCCGGCTACCGCTATGCTCCGCATCTCGTACATGGGCTACAAGGACAAAGTGGTGAACGGCGCTACCAACTTGAACGTTACGATGCAGCTCGACCAGCAGTCGATTGACGAGGTGGTTGTAACGGCGCTCGGCATCAAGCGCGAGAAGAAGATGCTCGGCTACTCGGTGCAGGAGGTGAAGGCCGACAAGCTCAACGTAACCGGCGACCCGTCTGTAGTGGGCGCATTGGACGGCAAGGTGGCTGGCTTGCAGATGAACACCGCAAGCACCGGCTTGGGCGGTTCGACAAAGATAACCATACGTGGCAACTCTTCATTGACAGACAACAACCAGCCGCTCTGGATCGTTGACGGCGTACCGTTCACCGACGACCAGACTTCTTCGGCTTCTACATACGGCGGCTACGACCGCGGCGGCACATCATTCGACATTAACCCCGAGGATATCGAGTCGATCTCTGTACTTAAAGGCCCGAACGCAGCAGCGCTCTACGGTTCGCGTGCTGGCAACGGCGTAATCCTCGTTACAACAAAGCGCGGATCGCACAAGCAGGGTTTCGGCGTATCGTATAGCGGCAACTTCACATGGAGTCAGGCTGCAGAGACTCTGAAGATGCAGAAGCTCTACGGTCAGGGCTCCCAGGGCCAGTTCCTCTTCAACGAGGACGAGAATGGCAACAAGACAACCATGACGGGCGAACTGGCGTTCGGTCCGCGTTTCGACGGATCGATGCAGACCAACTGGCTCGGCGAGAAGGCTCCTTACTCGTACACCGGCGACCGTCTGAAGGACTACTTCCGCACTGGCTTCTCGCAGGCGCACACCGTGGCTGTAGGCACATCGTCAGAGAAGTCGCACTTCCGCCTCTCTGTAGGCTATAACGGCAACGACGGCTTGTTCAAGAACGAGTCGCTCAACAAGATAAACGTAGACCTCAACGCCGGAGCTACCATCAACGAGTGGCTCTCGCTCGACGGTAAGATTTCTGTGTCTAACACTAAGGCAGAGAATCGTCCGTACACTGGTCTTAACGGCGAGGTGGCTCAGCTGCTGCTCATGCCGGGCAACGTCTCGCTGCGCGACCTTGAGCAGAACTATACATCGCCCAATAAACTGCACCAGAACTGGTTCGGTCCCGACCAGCACTATTCTAACCCTTACTATGCTCGTCACCGCTTCAAGAACAGCGACGAACGCTGGCGCGCCTTCGGCTACTACTCGGCTAACGTGAACCTCACCGATTGGTTGAAGTTCAACGCCAAGTATTCGTTCGACTACTATCGCACACGTCTTCAGACCTCCGACCTCTCTCTTGGCGACGGCGCCATCTCTACCGACGGCACCGGATGGCAGGGCAAGCTCGTCAACGACGGCATGACACGCGCTGAGGAGAACCACTTCGAGCAGAACATACAGTTCCTCCTTATGGGCGACAACCAGCTCGCAAAGAAGTGGCGTCTGGGCTACACTGCCGGCGCTAACATCATGTATCTGAAGTTCGAGCAGCTGTCAGCTTCTGTGCAGAACATGCTCGAGAAGGACAACTGGATATTCAACACCGGCAACAAGCTCACATCGGCTCTCGACGACGGACACAGCCGCGCTATGTACTCGGCGTTCGCTTCGGCTCAGCTGGCTTACGACGAGTGGCTCTCGCTCGACATCACAGCACGCAACGACTGGTCGTCAACGCTGCCTAAGAAGAACAACTCGTTCTTCTATCCGTCGGCATCGCTCAGCTGGGTGTTCTCAGACTTCATGCGCTCTATCGACCATAAGCTGCCGTCGTGGATTACGTTCGCGAAGTTGCGCGTGTCGGCTGCGCAGGTAGGTAAGGACCCCGCTCCGTACAACCTCTACAACGTGCGCAAGTATCAGTTTGAGATGGGCAACCGCAAGCCTATCAACAACACCATCAAGCTCAACGCCAACTTGAAGCCAGAGATTAAGACCTCGTATGAGGTGGGTGTAGACATGAAGTTCCTCGACAACCGTCTCGGCTTCGACTTTACCTATTATTATAATACGACCAAGAACCAGGCTATGCTCGTAGACGCTTCGTCGCCTTGGACACAGCAGTGGGTGAACGCTGGCAAGATCAACAATACCGGTGTCGAGTTCATGCTCTATGGTACGCCGGTGAAGACACGCGACTTCCAGTTCGACATCACCGCCAACCTCGCTCACAACAGCTCTACAGTGAAGGAACTGGCTGACGGCGTGAACCGTGTTTACTTCGCAGGCGACTCGAACATGCCGGTGAAGGTGGGTGCTGTGAAGGGTGGCAAGCTCGGCGATATCTTCGCCAACAACCTCATGCAGCGCGACGCTCAGGGCCGTGTAATCATCGGTGCCGACGGTCTGCCAATGGCTGCTACCGGCGACGGTAACCTTGAGCAGTATCTTCTCGACCATCCTATTGGCAACATACAGCCCGACCTGCTTATGTCTATCACTCCGACTTTCACATATAAAGGCATCTCGCTCACCGCAATGTTCGACATGAAGTTCGGTGGCGACATCGTTTCTGTATCAGAGGGTATGGCTACATCTGTAGGTACATCTGAACGCACAGCATATCGTGGCGAGTACAAGACCGTTAATGGTGTGCAGGACTGGTATATGGTAGTACCGGGCGTGAAGGCTGACGGCAGCGTGAACACACAGGAGGTTAGCGCACAGAAGTATTATTCTACAATCGGTCTGTACAGCTCGCAGAAGGGTTATGCAGAGGAGTTCGTTCACGATGCTTCGTACATCAAACTGAAGGAACTTTCGCTCGGCTACAGCTTCCCGCAGAAGATGCTGCGCCGCACTCCGCTCACACAGCTCAAGCTCTCGTTCGTGGCTCGCAACCTCTGCTTCCTCATGAAGCACACACCGGGCAACCCCGACGGCGGCTACGACACAACGATGTTCTCGCAGGCTATCGACTATATGGCTGTGCCTTACACACGCACATTCGGTTTCTCTGTTAACGTAGGATTCTAAATTTAAAACAACAAAATGAAACGCAATATATTATATACTGGTCTGATTGCAGCTACAACGCTGCTGACACTCGGTTCGTGCTATGACCTTGATGAAATGAACCGCGACCCGTACGGAGTGGAGGATACGGACAAGGGCGGAGAGATTACGCCCGAGGAGCCTACCGACTCGAAATATGCAAATATCAACCTCAACTATCGTGTGAGCAAAGAGGACTCTGCTGCGTACAAGAAGCAGCTGGCAGATGCTCCGGCTAAGTTCCGCAAGTTCCTCTACGAGGGCTACTACAACGACTATCAGCGCACAACCAACCTCTCGCACGATATCTATGCCGGATACGTGGCTAACAACCAGCCGAAGCATGCTGGCAAGGCACCCGACTACAACTACACCGACGGATGGTCGGCGCTGCGTTGGAGCTTCTTCTACAACGACCGCTCGTCGGAGTATCGCGACCTCGTGCGTGCGTACAAGTTCAACGATACTCCTAAGAAGTATCGCAACATGTTCTACATCACCCGTATCTACTATGCGTTCCTCGCTCTTGCAAATACTGACACCTACGGCGATATGCCGTTCACGGAGTATGTGCAGGCTAAGGTGCCGGAGACTAACAACGTTGCATACAACACCCAGGAGGAGGTTTACGACGCAATGTTCCTCATGCTTGAGCAGGCTGTAGACAGCATCAAACCCGACGATGCTTCGCAGTACAAGATTGACAAGGACGACATCTGCTACTTCGGTGATGCCAACAAGTGGTTGCGATTTGCCAACACGCTGCGTCTGCGCATGGCGCTACGCATAAGCAATGTGGCTCCTGAGCGTGCAAAGAAGGAGGCTGAGGCTGCACTCAACAACAAGTACGGCTTGATGACTTCCAACGCCGATAACATGCAGACCGTGCCACGCCATGCTCCGGTTGAGATGGGCGGTGAGGATTCTGGCGGCGACGAGAACGGCTTGGCTATGTGCTCTGTAGCATACGGTGGCGAGAGCGTTCTGTCTAAGGATATGGAAGACTTCTACCGCAATCTTTCTGACGGCGGCAAGGACTATATCATCAAGGAGGGTGGTCGTACTGGTAAGACTATAACAAAGCAGATCGACCCACGCTGCCTCGTTTGCTGGTATCGCAGTAATATGACTGATGGAGCACTCGTAAGTGGTCAGGATGGTTTGCGCTACGATTTCGTTGGTTGTGAGCGTGGTGCTCAAGATCCGGTTATCTCTATGAACCCGTTAAAGTACAGCCTTACACGCACCGTTAAGGATGGTGCTTCTAAGGATCTGCCAGACGATCACTGGTTCAACTACTCTCGTCCGACGGTATGGCTCGGCTATGCTGAGTCGCTCTTCCTCAAGGCTGAGGCTGCGTTGCGCGGTTGGGCAGGTGCCGACCTTACAATGGGTGCTAAGCAGTATTTCCGTGCTGGCGTTAAGGCGTCGATGGACTACTATCACATCGCTTCGGAGGATGCCGACAAGTATATCAACGGCATCAAGGCTCTCAACGACGGCACATTCGAGAGTGGCGACCGCGAGCGCATCCTCGAGGCTATCATCACTCAGAAGTGGATGGCTGTGTTCCCGAATGGCAACGAGGGTTGGGCTGACTTCCGTCGCACCGACTATCCGGCTCTGCGCACTCAGTTGAGCAACTTCTCGGGTGGCGATGTGCCTAACGGCAAACTGATAAAGCGTCTGCAATATCCGAACAACGAGTCGCAGAACAAGTTCTTCCAGGAGCATCCCGAACTGAAGACGGCAAACACTCAGGGCACACGTCTTTGGTGGGATGTTAGCGACACTAACGACGCTGCAGGCAACCGTCAGAAGCCGAATAACTTTAGATAACACAAGGGGGTGCACTTGTCTCCGCTCGGCTTTGCCGCTTGCCAGAGCAAGAAGTGCACCAACCAAGTAGAATGTATTAAGCAGCTTGGTTGGTGCAGCGGAGACCGCTGCACCCCCTTTTAGATAGCTGAAAAATCCTCCATATCTTCCAGTTTCTTCGCAACTCTCTAATTATAAGGCATATAAAGGCTGGAAGATTTTCTTTTAAACGGCTTATCTGCCAGCCTATCTTCCAGCTTTTCATTTTTATCTTCCAGCCAATCTTATTGCAGTAACCCTTTTTTCGATTTTTTTTCTGAACCTAAAATCCGCAAGCCATATCAATGGCAATCTCAATGGCAGTAAAGAGCTTGAACACTATGCATCATGATAGTATGAGCGTGAATTTTGTCC
>OCPT01000071.1_pt1 | contig 84596 bp, 80 predicted proteins | sample 1538741 | NCBI WGS metagenome assembly OCPT01 (sample SAMN04571723, study PRJEB22368) | human gut metagenome | biome: human gut; material: stool | host: Homo sapiens | place: Luxembourg | collected 2012-12-06 | reverse complement strand
TACTCTTCAAATTTAAAAGAAAAGACTGTTAACATTTAGTTTGTCAACAGTCTGAGTCATACACAAACGTGTATGACTTTTTTTCTGCCCTTATATTACCATATTTTCGCTATTTTTTCAATTCTTGTTCTTTTTATATTAAGAATAGCAGGAGGTGCTTATGAATCAAATTATTGAACATCGTAGACTTAGTAAAAAAGAGAAAATGATTCTTACCAATCATTTAATCAAAGTATGTAGAGATCTGCATTGGGTAGACACTGATTCCGATAAAGCTGTTTTTATCACTGAACCTTTTCTTGGTTATTCTTCTATTTCTCATTTGAAGCATATTATCACAATGTTTTATATCATCAGAAGCAGAATAGATATTACATCTAATGATGAAGATATCAGAAATGCACTTTATCACTATCAATCTATCAATCGTGTGATAGAAATATTATTGAAAGAAGGTGGAACCTATCGAATTGAGACTATTAGATACAGAGAAGAATTATGATCCTTCTCTAGTCAAAGAACTTGTTTGTCGTTATAACCATAACCAAAGTACTTCTATTTCTTTAGAAGACTTCAAGCATATTCTAGATACTATAGATTATATTTTAGAACATGGAGAAACATTCGATGAAGGTATTCAATCTATACAATCAGATATCAAAGAAATACAAAGAATTTATAAGAGTATTCAATTACTTCCCATCAATAATGAAAAGTATCTGAATGTTTTGAAGAAACAGATTCCTTTCTTTATTCAATCTGTTACAGGAGAAGATGCATTATTTCATTATTGTGATATTTTCGTAGATTTGGATTATCCTCTTATTGATGGTATCCCTCTTTATCATGATATGTATCATTTAAGAGGAACTGATCTTGTACTTTACTATTTAAAGAGACTCAGTGAAGAGAATCATTTCTGCAGTCTATTTGATGATTTAGAAACATTTATTGAAGACTATGAAAAGACTATTAAGACATCTGTATATGACTTACAGATTAACTTCTTTGAACTAGTGGTTCATCAATGCATAACACATATATCTATTTATAATTCACCTGGTTTAATTATTCATGACAAAAAAGAAGTTAAAAAAATAAATTCTATTATAAGTTTTTTCCATTATCCTATGATTGATTTATTTAAAGAAAACATTATTGCATCCTTCAACAAGATTCCTATTATTTATCCACAGGATAGTTATCAAATAACTTTTAGTCACGAAGGTGCTGATTTCTATGAGATTCTCAATCAATTTGAATATTCCAGAGATATCACATTATTAAAACAATTAAGTATCTACGATCTAATAGATTTCTTAGAACAGGATATTCTAATAAATGAAGAATACACAGCCTTTATGAGCTCTTTAACCGCAATAGAAATTGTTTCTATCCTAAAACTCATTATTCCTGAACTTGACACATTTCTGCATTCAACATCTATCGCAGATATCATTAGCGAATTAGATACATCTATCACATATCAAGAAATACTATCTCACTATATCACAACAGAAGTTCTCAACACTTATCCACAATACATAAAAAAAGAAGGTTCTTTTTGAACCTTCTTATCTTCTACCTGCTCCTGCATAATGTGCAGAATAATATCCACTATTTAATGAAGAAACAACTACACCTGTCTTAGAGTTTGCAGCATGGATGAACTGTCCGCCACCAATATAGATACCTACATGAGAGATACCTGATTTATAAGTTCCAGCGAAGAATACTAAGTCACCAGCTGTTAAGCCATCCTTAGATACTCTTGAAGTTCCACTATACTGAGCCGCTGCAGTTCTAGGTAATGATTTACCATTCTGACTATATACCCAAGAAGTGAATCCTGAACAGTCAAATACTGTTGGCCCAGAAGCACCCATACGATATGCACAGCCGAGTCTTGAACGTGCTGTTCCAACGATACCACCCTGTGCAGCGCCTCCGCCAAGACCACCAAGGTTATAGCTTCCGCCTTTGTTGCTCTTGTTGTTCTTGTTGTTAGTTTTTACTTGTACTACTGGTGCAGCAGATACATTGATCTTTGCACTTGTTTCAGATCTATTACCAGCATTATCAGTAACTCTGTAATAAACACGATAAGCGCCAGCTTTGTTTGTATTAACAGTTCCAGTAATTTCTACTTTACCTGTTACATCGCCATCTAAGTTATCGATAGCTGATGCTAAGTTTGATTTAGGATCAAATGAAGTACCATACTTCACATCTACATTATCGCTCTTTAATGTAATTGCTGGTGCAGCCATATCTGCAACTTTTACTTCATAATCATTTGAAGTCTGGTTTCCAGAACCATCTGTTGCAGTTACCTTGATTGGCTGTGAATCAGTTAGATTTCTAGTATCTACATTACCTTCTACAGTAACTGTAGGGTTCACATCATAGTTATCCTTAATATCAACATAGTTGTTAATATCGAAACCATCACCATAGTTAACAGTGATATTACCATTCTTTAAATTCATTTCTGGCGCAATTGTATCACCAACATTGAATGTAAAGTCTTTTTCTGCTTTATTACCTGCGTTATCTTCAACAGTTGCATGGATTACCTGTTCACCTAAAACAGATGTATCTAAGCCACGATCGAAAGTAATGAAATCAGAAACATCACCATCTACATTATCAGTTGCTTTGATGTACTGTTTTAAATCATTGTTGCCGTTTGCTTCAACATTGATTACATAACCATCATTATTTACTGATTCTAATGCAGGTGCTTCTGTATCAACAACTTTAACTTCAACTTCTTTAGTTGTTTTGTTGTTGAATGCATCCTTTACAGTAACATTAACTTTATAAGTTCCAATCTGATCCTTCTGATAAGAAGTATCATTAATTTCAGTTTTAATAACACTTACTGTATCTCTATTATCTGATACAGTGAAATCACTTGCTTTTAATTCTGTACCGAATGGTACTTCAAGCTTATTTGAATGAACAATAGGCGCTGTTCTATCAGCTGCTGCATAACCTACTAATGCAAATGCTGAAATAGCGACTACTGGAATAAACATTGTCTTCTGAGTTTTAATACGATCTAGCATGAAATCTACAACTTCTTTAGTTTTCTTATCCATGTAATCCACTCCCTTTCTTTACGACAATGACTATTATATCACTCTGTACAAAAAAATAAAGAACTTTCTTAAGAATTTTTTAAGAAATATAAAAAAGAGTTGAATATATCAACTCTTTTTTGATTAAGAATTATTTAATAATGTTGTAAGAATTATGGTATTAAGCACGTTTTTCTTTAAATGTTAAGGATAATGCTAAAGCGGTTACAATTAATACGGATAAAAACAAATAGAATGGTGTCATTGTAGAGAAGCTATCAATCAGTTTTCCACCAATTAACTGTACGACTGCAGCACCAATTCCTCTACCTACTGTTGCCTGTAAGCCAAAAGCTGTAGAGACATACTTATCTTCTACAATTTCCATGATTAATCTCACTGTAATCATAGTAAAGAGAATAGTAGATAGGCCTTTGAATACAAATACTGCCACAATTAAATTTGGATTAGGTAATGTTGCATACCAGACAAAGTTGACTATAGACATGGCACATGCAAAGAGCATGATATGTTTATATGAGAACTTCTTAATAATAAAGTCAGTTGCAAGTATTGCAGGTACTTCAAATAATGTCGCAAATAACTGGTATGTACCTACCATGGATGCTGTTCCACCTACTGATTTAATAAATACTGAGATATAAGTGAAATTAGCTGTACAAGCGCCCCAGAAGAAGAAAGAGATTAATAGGAATATAATGTACTGTTTATTCTTAAAGAGGCTCTTATAGGCTTCTTTTGAGCTATATTCTACTTTTGTTTCTGCCTGCACTACTTCTGGATCATTGACTCTTAGGATACAGATAAGAACTGTTATTGTACCAAAGAGGAAGATGATGAAGATAGAAACAGGTGCAATGGCATCATAGACTAAACCACATAGCTGAGCACTTACGGCATAACCTACAGAACCCCATAATCTGATCTTACCAAAGTCATAAGGTGAAGAAACACCAATTCTGTCCGTTAATGGTGTCACTGCATTGAATAATGCAAGAATAGAAGCACTTGTGATTAATAGAATAATTAATTGATGTGAGAATATAAAGATCATATTCATTACTACTGTAATAAATAAAGCCACTAAGGATACCTTTCTAGGTGAACGGAAGCGGTCTGCCAATGTTCCTAGATATGGTTGAGCAAAGATTGAGAATAGTGGTGCTGATGAAGTAATAAGTGATATTTGTTGAGCATTAAAATGAATATCACTTAAATATAAAGCAAGCATTGCATTATAACATGCAAATGCGAAATAAAAGAAAAATGATGTACCAGCATGATACATATAGCTGTTCTTTTTCATGATGTCCCCTCCAACGAGTTTCATTATAACTGTATATAGTTAAAAGGTGAATTTTTTTCACAAAATGTAACGGAATTCTAAAAAAGCCTAACTCGATGAGTTAGGTTCATTTATCAAAATCATGTCCTGGATCGAATGCTAGCACATAGAATACACTGCCACAGTCCACTCCAAATAAGACAAACTTCTCTTTTCCATTTCTTTTTAAATGTATATGAATTATATCAGATTCCAATAATGCTTTTTCTTGTGGATATGCTTTTTCAAACTTATCTTTAATCCTTTTTACAAAGTCATTCGATAAATCTACTTTACTTCCTTTTGAAGAAGTATATTGCGTAATAACTTCCTCTAAACTAGAACATTGATCCACTTCAAACAAAAATTTCTGTAATTGATCAAACACTTTTTCTTCCTTGTGTTTGCCATTATACTTACTCAAACCGTTAAAACAACATACATTACATTTCCACAAATACTTGAAATTAATTTCCGGATGATTATTAAGATTAGCCGATTGGTTTGTCAAAACAACCTTTTCATCTTTAAATTTGCTAATATCAGTTAACTTTTTTTTACTCATTTAGTTCACTTCAATAGACTTATAGTATTCCTTCATAGTAGTAGAAGAAATAATGCTATGGCTACTTTCAAATTTTCCTAAGCCTACTCTTTGTTCTAACCATGGGCGCTCTGTATGTGTTAAAGCTTCTAGTTGATCAGCTCCATACTCTCCATAAGTATCCCAAACCGCTTCTAAGACTTCAATCTGCTCTGGCGTAAATAATTTTTTCATTCTAGCCATGACTTCTTCACGATTAGTAATTTTTAATTCATGCCAGCCATAGCCTTTAAAAGTTTGATATAAAGTACGATTTACTGGACCATGTACCCATGCTTCGAACTCAGAATGATTAGCTATATCCTGATCTAAAAGAGTCAAGCTCCATGCTTCAGCATAATAACAAAGCTTCTGAATCTTTTTGTTTGACATATTTCCTTTTAACAAAAACCAATCTGCTACATCAGTAATATCAGCTTTTATTGGTTTATCCACAATTGCTATCTTTGCTGTCATGCTGTATCCCTCCATTTGAAAATTTAAATGATCTATAATTTTCAAACTCATTATAGCTTTGTACAACAAATGATTCAACCAACTTGATATCTTGTTTTTCAATTTCTGGACAAATCTCATGATTTCATGCACCTCACTTTGAGCTCTACTTATTTATACTGCACAAAGCGGTTATTTTCTAATTCTATATAAAAAAAACTGGTACACGAGGTACCAGTTATGCCTTTCTTTTTGCAGCTTCTTGTCTATTCTTTTGTGCTTTAATAACTTTCTGTCTTGAGAATTCTTCTCTGTCCTTTTCATCCAAGGCTTCTGTAATCATCTTTACAGTCGCTTCAAAACGAGGAATAGAGATGTTCTGCAATGCGTTAGCACGCTTTTGTGTCTTACGAATATTATTCGCTAGACGATATACAGAGTTTTCTACTTCTGCAAGCTTTACTGTCATTTCTTTTACATGATAGAAACAGATATAAGCATAGTCTACCTTAGAGTTCGCACGTTCAAAACCATAACCAACTCTTAATGGTGTTTTCTCATATTCAATCTTAGGTAATTCTACACCCATAACTGAACGATACTTAACACTAATACCTTCATCAATAGGTACACCTTCTACTACATCAGAAATAATACCTAAAGATTCATTTGCTTCACGTAATGCTGCATAAGCACGATCATAAGAATCAGTGATGTCATCACGGATTTCTTTTACATCATCAAGTAATGACATCATTTCTTTAATTAAGACATTTCTTTTCTTATCGAGCAGGTCATAACCAAGTCTAGCAAGTTCAAGAGACTTCTTGGTTGCCATCAAATTCCCTTTAGTAGGGACAACCTGATTAGCCATTAGTTACAGCGTCTTTCAATTCTTTGATGACTACATCTTCGTGTAAATTAAATTCTTTGACTGCTTTTTCATGATCATAGAATTTATCTACAACAGCATTATCAATACGGTCCAATGTATTCTTTGGAAGAACTGATAATAGTAACCATCCAAGGTCTAGGGTTTCTTCGATAGATCTGTTTGTATCGAATCCCTGATTAAGGAAGTGCTGCTCGAAAAGACGACCAAATTCCATATATTTCTTATCAGCTTCTGATAATTCATCTTCACCGATAACTGATGTTAATGATTTAACATCCTGTACATGGGCATAACATGCAAATAACTGGTTGGCAACATCCTGGTGGTCAGCTCTTGTAAAGCCTTCACCGATACCATCCTTCATAAGTCTTGAAAGTGATGGAAGAACACCAACTGGTGGATAAATACCAGTCGCATTTAATTCAGGATCAAGAGTAATCTGTCCTTCTGTGATGTAACCAGTTAAGTCAGGAACTGGGTGTGTAATATCGTTGTTAGGCATTGTAAGGATTGGAATCTGTGTAACAGAACCCTTAGCACCCTTTGCAATACCAGCTCTTTCATATAATGAAGCAAGGTCAGAATAAAGATAACCTGGATAACCTTTACGACCTGGGATTTCACCTTTACTTGAAGAGAATTCACGTAATGCTTCACAATAAGAAGTAACATCGGTATAGATTACAAGAACATGCATATCATGCTCAAATGCTAGATATTCAGCAGCAGTTAATGCACAACGAGGTGTTAAGATACGTTCGATGATTGGGTCATTAGATAAGTTCATGAACATAACAACTCTCTGCATAACCCCTGCTTCTTCAAATGATCTTCTGAAGTAGTTAGCTACGTCATTAGTAACACCCATTGCAGCAAAGACAACAGCGAAGCCTTGTCCTGCTTCATCGGCAATTTTAGCCTGTTTTACAATCTGTACAGCTAACTGGTTATGAGGTAAACCAGAACCTGAGAAGATTGGTAGCTTCTGACCTCTAATTAGAGTCATTAGACAGTCAATAGAAGAAATACCTGTGTTGATATAGTTTCTTGGATATACACGAGAAACTGGGTTAAGAGGCTGACCGTTGATATCAGCACTCTTTTCAGCATAAATATCTCCTAGACCATCAATTGGTCTACCTGCACCAGAGAAGACACGACCAAGCATTTCCATTGATAATGGTAATTCCATTGGATGACCTAATAGTCTTGTCTTAGTATTCGCAAGTGATAAAGCGTTTGTTCCTTCAAATACCTGAACAACAACTCTTTCACCTTCAATTTCTACAATACGACCAGAACGTGTTGAACCATCTTTTAACTGTAGTTCAACCATTTCATCATAAGATGCATCTTTAACGTGATCTAATACGACGAGTGGTCCATTAATTTCACTTAAACCTACATATTGAAGTGCCATGTTACCCCTCCTTAGTCAATAGATGCACAAATTGCATCAATCTTCTTATAATAGTAATCAAATTTACTTAAATCATTATTAGGTACATCATATTTCATCTTAACAACTTCATCGAAGATACCTGTTTCAATGATTGTACGAATAGGTTTACCCTGAGCAACAACCTGCTGACAACGGTTATTTAAGTAAAGAATTACTTCCATCATCTTAAGCTGTTTTTCAAGTGGTACATAAGTATCATCTTTATGGAAAGCGTTCTGCTGTAAGTAACCTACACGAACTACTCTGGCTACTTCAATAACAAGCTTCTGATCATCTGGTAAAACGTCAGAACCCATTAACTGTACGATTTCCATTAATTTAGTTTCTTCTGCAAGAATAGAAGCTAATTCCTGTCTATCTCTCATGAATTTAGGATCAACATTCTTTGAATACCATCTTTCAAGATCTGGAATATATTCTGAATAAGATAAGTTCCAGTTGATAGCGAAATAGTGTCTTGCATAAGCTAATGCTTTATCAAGAGCCCAGAATGTACGTACGAAACGTTTAGTATTCTGAGTAACTGGTTCTGAGAAGTCAGAACCCTGTGGAGATACGGCACCGATGATTGTAACTGAACCATTTGTGTTATTTAAGTTCTCCATATAACCAGCTCTTTCATAGAACTGAGATAATCTAGAAGGTAAGTAAGCTGGGAAACCTTCTTCTGCTGGCATTTCTTCAAGACGACCAGAGATTTCTCTTAAGGCTTCAGCCCAACGAGATGTTGAGTCAGCCATGATAGCAACATGGTAACCCATGTCACGATAATATTCAGCAAGTGTTACACCTGTATAAATAGATGCTTCACGAGCAGCAACTGGCATGTTAGATGTATTCGCAATTAGGACAGTTCTGTCTACTAATGGCTTACCACTCTTAGGGTCAACGAGTTCACGGAATTCTTCAAGAACCTGAGTCATTTCGTTACCACGTTCACCACAACCTACATAGACGATAATATCGGCATCACACCATTTAGCAAGCTGATGCTGAGTCATTGTCTTACCAGTACCGAATCCTCCTGGGATTGCAGCTGTTCCACCTTTAGCGATAGGGAACAATGTATCGATAACACGCTGACCAGTAACTAGTGGCATACTGATAGGTAAACGTTTGTTGACTGGACGAGGTGTCTTGATTGGCCATTTCTGAGTTAATGTACATTCATGAGCTACACCTTCATCATCAGTGAAGACCATAACTACATCATTGATTGTATACTGACCATTTTCTTTTACTTCAGTAACTGTACCTGACATACCTGGCATAACCATACATCTATGTTCGATCATGTCTGTTTCAGGAATCTTGGCATATACAGTACCACCTTCAACATGGTCACCTACTTTAACAGTAAGAGTAACATCCCATAATTTCTTTGTATCTAGTGGTTCTACAGCACTACCTGTAGGAATGAAAGCACCACTTTCTTTTGCGATTTCTTCTAGTGGTCTTTCGATACCATCATAAATATTTCTTAAGATACCAGGACCAAGTGTTACAGAAATAGGCTGACCTGTTGGGAATACTGGTTCACCTGGTTTAAGACCTGTAGTTGTTTCATAAACCTGGATAGTAGTAAATTCTTTAGTAATAGAGATAACTTCACCCATTAATTTACTGTTACCTACATACACCATTTCAAGCATTGAAAAGGCATCTGTATCTTTTACTTTAACAACCGGGCCGTTGATTGAATAAATTAAATTTTCTTTCAACTTGTTTATCCCCCTTCTTTTATTTATTAATGATTAAACCAGAATGCTGGTTAAACCATTCTTTCTGATTCTTTAATGCGAATTCTAATGTTTCGTTATGAACAATAGAGCTTTCTGTGTTTTCAACAATTAAACCACCAATAGTGATATCTCCAGCTTTCACTTCAGCATCACCATAAGCAGCTTTTAAATCATCAGCAAGACCTAAGTCTTCTTCTTTTACATAAATAACTGAATGAGGCATATAATCACCTGCAAGCTTCTTAGCCTTGTTGACCATGAATTCTTTGTATTCAGGTGTTTTTGTAAATGCGACTAATTCTTCTCTCGCATTCTTGAAGATAGTAGCCACATACTCATCACGTTTATTAATAAGCTTTTTCTGTCTCTCAACATGGGATTCAGAAATTTCTGCAGCTGATTCTGACTGCATTTCATCTAATTCCTGTTTTAGTCTTAAATCTGCATCTTTCTTAGCTTCAGCACGCATAGAAGAATAAGCTTCTTCTTCTATCTTCTTTACTTCAGCCATGATTGCATCGACTTCTCTTTGAGACTGTTTTTCAATCTCATTCTTCATTGAGAGAAATACTTCTTGATTTTCTTCCATTGTATACTCTCCTATAGCTTAACGCCTATTGCCTCAGAGACATAACCATCGATGGCTTCACCAATCTTAGAGTGTCCATGACGGTCAGGAATCTCTGTAATAAGAGGCTTTGGCTGTTTTAATTTAATTTCTGAGATAATATCAGGACAAAGTTCAATTAACTTAGTAGTGACCAAGATAATTGCGATTTCAGGATCTCTCATCTTATTTTCAAGTAAGCTTAAGAAATCATGACGGGTATGAACAACTTTGCCTTCAATACCCACGAGTCTTAGACCAGTGAGGGTATCGATATTATCACTGATCAGAAAGAACTTCATAGTAATCTCCTATAGTGTGTTGATAATTAAGATTGAGATTAATAGACCATAGATGGCAACACCTTCACCTAAGGCAACGAAGATCAATGATTTACCGAAGTTTTCAGCATTTTCAGAGAATGCACCAATTGCAGCAGGAGCAGCAGCAGCTACGGCAATACCAGCACCAAGAGCAGATAAACCAGTTGCAAGAGCAGCACCAATGAAACCAAGACCCTGAGCGATAGAACCAGTCATCTTGTCAGCACCAGCAGCTAATACTGGGCTATTTGCATATGTAAGGAATAATACAAGTGCTACAGCACCAAAGAAACCACAGATATGAGTACCAAGACGCATTTTAGCGCTCTTAGCAGTAACTTTACCTTTGAATACATTTACTAGTGGTAAAGATAATAATACAACAATTAATGCAGGGATAATGAATGTTAAGATAGTAGTCATTTTTTCTTCCTCCGTTATTCTAGACTTTCTTTCATAGATACAAATGGTTTACCATTACCTTCATAGTAACGACTGAATAATTCATAGAATTCAAGACGTAATACCTGGATACCGACAATTAATCCTTCTAGACACATTACAAATGCGTTACCAATAATTAGAACGATAATATAACCGAATCCACCGACCATTTCAGCTAATGTGTAAACAACTAGCATCATACCAGCGTGTGATAAGACGAAACCGCCGACACGTAGGAATGACATAGTGTTGGCAACAAATGTCAACAATACTTCGATCATTTCGAAGAATGATTCAGTAAAGAAGTTACCAAATCCATGTGGGAACATCTTCTTACCTTCAAGTTTGTAAGTAAGAGGTTCTTTTAAGAAGATCATTACAAGTGGGGCAATGATAAAGATTGCAACATAGATACCCATTGGGATATTTAAGCCAAGGTTTAATAACATATTCATTGCGAGTACTAATACTGCAACATAAAATATTAAACCAGCGACACCATTTTGAGAGAATAGTAATTCTCCCCAATGTTTCTTCTTCAAATTTAAATAGATATTGAATAGGATTGAGATGATGATTAAACATACACCTACACCAATTGCAACACCTAATAGCGTCATAGTATTTTCAGATGCCATTGGTGCAAAGAATGGAACGAGGATTTTTTCTGATCCAAATACTGAGCCAAAGATTACACCGAATATTGCAGATGAAATACCAATACGCATACCTACTTCACCAAGTTTCATGCCTTTTAATTTATAAGCAAGGAAACCAATGATTGAAAGCAGGATACCTTGACCAACATCGGCGAACATCATACCGAATAAGAATGTATATGTTACCGCAACGAAATTTGTTGGGTCAAAGTCTGTATAAGATGGAACACCATACATTTCAACGAACATCTTGAATGGTCTTGAGAACCAGTTGTTCTTGAGTTTTGTAGGTGGATAAAGTCTTGAATCTCCCATTGCTGGTTTGATTTCAACATGCACCTTGTCCATCTGTTCAAGTTCTTCTTTTAAAGAGTGTGCATAATGTTTATCACAGAAACCATAGATAGCAGCATTGTTTCCAAATACTACGACATATCTCTGTGCTTCACTTGTCTTATTAAGTTCCTGACATGAAGCATAAATGATTGATAAATCTTTTTCTTTTTTACTGAATAAATCTTTTAATTTACCATCATATTTCTTGATAGAGGCTTCTGCAGTTGCATTCTCTTCTTCAATAATTTCTAATGATTCACCTGGAGTTCCATGAAGGAATTCAGGAATATGAATACGTTCAAAGAATAATGAAGAGAATATGTTATCTATTTCAGGAGCATTAGAAGGAGATGTTATATAGAAACAATAACATGTCTTTGCATCCTGATAGATTGATTTAAATAAGAATTCCTGTGAATCATAATAAGATAACTTATCAAGGTTCATTGTAGGTAACTTACCAAATCTAACCTGAATATATTTGCTTGAGAAAAGGTCATCGAAGTCCATATCGAGATCCTTCATATATTTCAAGTACTTCTTGGCCTGATTGTTTTCATCAATCATTACCTGTAATTCATTTTTAACACGTGAGATTTTGTTTGCTTCATCAAGACATTCGCAGAAGTAATCATCTGCTTCTACAATATTGATGATCTGAGGCTTTTCTGATGTATTGATATGAATACCATACTTTTCAGCTGCTTCATCCATACGTCCTAATAAATCAGCATAAGGATTATCCTTATTCATGACCTTAAGACCTCTTACTGAATCCACAAACTTTGATGCTGGCTCTGGATGAAATTTTTCTGAATCAACAAGCTTAGATAATACTTCATCACTCATTGTTTCAGGGAATTCTATCTCAACGAGCTGCAATTTTGAGATAGCCATAGTATCCTCCCTTCTATTGTTTCTTATCGAGCGCTCTCTTAATGAAGTTCAATACAATGCCTAATACAAGTACAACAACTAATGGTAAATAAGAGACATGCCAAGTTGTATCTACAGCAATTGCAACATAAGCAGCTACTGCAAGTCCCATGACGATGCCAACGACACCCTTGATAGAGAATACCTTATTAATCATTGATTGTTCGTTATAGATAGCTTTTACTTTACCAATGCAGAACTGTCCTACAATAAGTAAGAGAATCGCATTAATGAAGCGCTGATAACTAAATGCATCTGCAACAGGGATTACTGATGGATAAAGATGAATACTATAGAAAGCATCACCATAAATTAAACCACCCACAAAAGATGCAATACCAAGAATAGTAATCATCTTTCCTGAAGTTTTCTTTCTCATAAGTAATCCAAGTAATACAAGCACAACACCTAAACCAATATCACCTAGCATTAATGCAAATACTAAGATAAATAGTACTGCAGTTGCTAAAGTAGTATCCACATGATCACTCTGTTTAACTTTAGAGATCGCTTCAAATGGTTTAGCCCATGGGTAGTTATTAGTAAGTGTTGGTGCAATAATCTGCTGATCATCATAAATATGTGCAGGTAAGTCCTGATATTCTACGTTGTACTTTTCAAAAGCCTTCTTAATGTCTTTAGCGACTCTTACAGGTACAAATCCATAGATAGCATATTTAGATTGATAATCAACAACAAATACTTTGAATTCTTCAATTCTAGCAGCAAAAGTAAGATCAGCAAACATCTTTAATAATTCTTCTTCATGTGCATCTCTAATACCTTCTAAACGGCTGTCTGCTTTACGAATAGAAGCATTCATACTTTCAATTTCTTCTAGCAATTCCTTCTTTGCGTCTTCCATTCTACCATGAACGAAATCAGGAATTTCAATTTCTTCAAAGCCAACTGACTGGAAGATGTTATCTACCTTTAAGATAGCTGCCTTAGTTGTCATATAAAGACAATAAACACTTTTAGCATCTTCACCAAGTTCTAAGAACATAATTGACTGTCCTCTATAGTAGTCAAGTTTGTCTTTGTTTCTTCTAGGAATACGGCCAAATCTTGCTTCCATATATTCGCATTCTTTAACCTCATCCATATTTAATTCTGTATTAGAAAGACCTTCTAGGATTTCATAAGCAGCCTGGTTCTGTCCACGTTCAGTCACAAATTCTTCTTTAATATCAAGATATTGCTTTGCTTCTTTTGTTACATCATCGAGTGCCTTACGATAATCTTCTTTTGCGAAATGAATAGATCCTTCTTTTACACTTGATGTATCAAGCTTTACATGTTCAGCAAGTTCTTTTAATTCATCAAGCATGTTCTTGTAATCCTCATCAGGTGTCATTGTAAATACATCTTTAACGTTATTTACAATCTTTGTAGCTGGCTGAGGATAAAAATACTTTGTTTCTTTTAACTGACATAGAACCTCTTTTAAGTATTTCTTATCAAAGGTCATATCCAGCAATTCCATTTCTTCTATTGCCATGTTATTCCCCCTAGTAGATAAGCAGCTGGGCTATTTTTTCAGCCTCTTCACCATATCTTAAACCTTCAATGATATGTTTTAGATTTTCAACTTCGTTTTCGAATACAATCAGATATGTCATGTAAACCATGGCAGCATCTGTAGTAAATCTCATATATCTCTTAGCAAGATTATATTTGATTTTATCTGTATAGTATTCGATATAAACGAATTCCTGATCATCCACATATAACTTGTAAGGTGATGAAGCAAGCTTCTTTAAGAACTCCTCTGCATCTTTTGTTTCAATCAATTCATTCATTACTGATTGTGGAATACGTGAGTAATCCAAGATCAACTGTTTCTTGATTTGTTCAGGCTTAGAATTAAAGAATCGTTTAAATCTATAGATCTTCGTAATATTTTCTAACTCAATCTGAGTATAGATCATAGTAAGTAGATCCTTCTGTTTTTTACCTTTAAATGTAGATTTCACTGTTTCAACGAATAACTTATAGTAAGCACGCTTGAAATCAAGTTCCATCATGTTTGTATCGATTTTCTCATCATCTACAGGCATATATTTCTGTAATATATGGTAATAACGTGTTTTTTCCATATATCTTAATAATGATGGGTAATCTTCAATACTTAATAAGCCATAAAGATCAAACGTTGAATAACGAGGTAGGTATGAAGGTATATCTAATTCAGAATTCAATGTCTCATCACTATTGAATAAACGTACTTTACTCAATAGCACGGCTATTTCACGTCTAATAATACCTAGCTGATAAAACTTCTGGTCACCCTTAGGTGCATAATGAATCAATCTAATAGCACGTAAGAATTCCTCTTCATCAAGAAGTGATTCTAACTGTCCTCTATGAATACTTGTTTCTTTCAAGCCTTCAAGAATAGGACCATAAGCTGTTTCACTCTTTAAGTAACTGACAACATCGTTGACAGTTCTTTTCTTTAGAAGTTCATCATAGCTTTCAGGAGCGAGATGTTTACCATACATAGATCTTGCTTTAGCAAGAACTGCATTAGATGAAAAACTCATAATCTCACCTCTAAACTTCTTTACATCTGTCTACGATAGATGCAACCCACTCCTCCTTGTGGGCTTCATAAAGGCTGGTGATCTTCTCAACAGAAGAATTGTAATCCTCTTCATTCTTCTTCTTTGTTGCGTCAATTCTTTCCTGTAACTCTTTCTTCTTTGCATCAAGTGTAACCTGATACTCTTTAACGAAAGAATCGTAGATTTCCTTCTTCTTACTGTTCATATCTGCAGTTGTATCCTGTCTCTTCTTTTTGGCATCTTTTACAGCCTGAGCACATCTGTGGTCTACAGCTATGATATCAAGAATCATTTTATCCAATCCACATACCTCCTTCTCTTTGATTCTCTAGGATAATACTCCTAAAAATTTTAAAATTCAACCAAAAACACTTCATCGTGATAAAAAAGCGTCATCTATATCAAACAGACATATTCAGACATATCAAATGTATATGTATCATGGTTGATGAATCCATTATACTCTTAATTTTGTAAAGCGTTAACATAAATTTTTGTGAAATAACGAACATAATGAATATCTTTTTTAGGAAATAGGCAATATGACCATAAGTCATTTATTTCGTACCTATTTTCTGCATTAGTTATACACCTATCGCATGAATGCAACAATAAACAAATATCCACCTTTGTTCAATGTAAGCGTTTTATGTCATTTTACTATGGCTTTTTTTATCTATTTTCCTTATTCTTATATATATAGGAGAGAAAAAGATGAAAATTTTAGCAAGTGATTTTGATAATACATTATTTTTTAGTGATGGAGTACATAAGGAAGATGTAGAAGCGATTCGTACATTCCAGAAACAGGGAAATCTATTTGGATTATGTACAGGAAGACAGTTAGAAGGAATCAAATACCCTTTTGGTGGGAATAGAGAGCATCCATTAACTGAGATAGACTTTGATTTCTATATAACTTTAAGTGGTGGTGTGATCTTTAATAAGAAAGAAGAAATCATTTTTGAGAAATCAATTCCTATGAATATAGTAAGAGAAATCTCAGAAGTCATTCCTGTTTATATGTCTATTGTATATAAGGATGAGATTTATATGTATCGTCCAAAAGGTGAGATATGGGGAACTACTATTGATTCTTTAGATGAATTATCTTTTAAAGATACTGATGCATTCTCATTTCATTTTCCTGAAGGGGATCTTGAAGATGCGAAAAGGGCTATGGATTATATAAATAAACATTATAGTGATACATGTGCGGCATTCCAGAATAAGAATCATGTAGATGTATGTGGTGTAGGATGTTCTAAGGGAACAGGAGTTAATCATGTTGTCGATTATTTTAATATTAATGAGAGTGATGTATATGGTATAGGAGATTCATGGAATGATCTTCCTTTATTAGATAGTGTTAAACATGGTTATACATTTACTTATGCCCCAAATGAAGTTAAAGATAAAGCTGAAAAGGTTGTAGAAAGCTTAAGTGAAGCTATTCAGGATATTTTAAAAGAGGATTAATTCCTCTTTTTTTGTTTAATTTCTAAATATTCTAATATTTATCGCATATTATACAAATTTTAACTCATGGATAATTGACAGCATTATATGAATATGGTAAATTTTATACAATTCTAATACTATTGGGGAGGAATTTTAAATGATTATTGGTGTTATTGGTCTAGGAACTGTTGGTTTCGGAACTGTAGATATTCTTACAAAAGAAAAAGAAAGACTAGAAAAAACAATTGGGGAAGAAGTAGTCGTTAAGTACGGTTGTTCACTTGAAGATGTAAACCTTCCTGATGGTATTATTTATACACAGGATTATCATGAAGTGATTAATGATGAAGATGTGGATGTTGTAGTAGAACTTATTGGTGGTACTACTATCGCAAAGAAAATCATCTTAGACGCATTAAATAAGAAGAAGCATGTAGTAACTGCAAATAAAGCTCTTATTGCCCATGATGCGAAAGAACTCTTTACTGCTGCAAGAGAAAATGGTGTCAACCTTTATTATGAAGCAAGTGTTGGTGGAGGTATTCCAGTTGTTGTGCCTGCTAAAGAAGATTTAGTAGCAAACAATATTAATAAGATTGAAGGTATCTTAAATGGTACAACTAACTTTATTCTTACATTAATGGAAAGAGATAATCTTGATTTTGAGGAAGCATTAAAGATTGCTCAGAATCTTGGTTATGTAGAAGCCAATGCTGCACTAGATTTAGATGGTTATGATGCAGCACATAAAATCTATATTCTTACTATGAATGCTTTTAGTACATTCTTTGATTTTGATAAGATCAAATGTACTGGTATTCGTAATGTAACTAAGAAAGATATGGATTATGCAAAGAAGCTTGGTTATAGAATTAAGTTAATTGCGATGAGTAAAAAACTAGAAAATGGTTTAGGTATTGATGTGTCTCCTACTCTTGTTCCAATGAGTGAAATTGTAGGTAATGTCATGGATGCTTATAATGTAGTAGAAATTACATGTGATTATCTAGAAAACGTATTATTCTATGGTAAGGGTGCAGGACGTTATGTCACTGCAAGTGCTGTAGTCGCTGATATTATTAAGACAGCTAAGAAAGATGTATGGACACATGATTATGATTATACTGAAAACGTCTATCCTATTACATCTTCTAAGTATTATGTAAGAAGTAAACAGCCACTCAATTTAAATTATGATGAATACTATTCATTTGGTGAAGATCATATTTATATTACTGATGAAGTAGAACTTAAAGATTTAGAAGACGCTTTAAAAGATACTCCAGCAACATATTTCAAAGTAAGAAGCTAAAAGGTGGGATTTAACCCACCTTTTTTAGTATGTTGATATTCTCTTTTGCATATAGATAGAATGAGAGAAGAATAAGAAGTGTAGAGATAATTGTAAGAATAATAGAAAGAGTATAGGAAATATTATAGAAAATAATATGCACAATAATCATAAAATCTAACATGCATGTAGCAACTTTACCATGCCACACTGCCCCATGTACTTCCCCTGTTTTCTTAATAACAACCATACCAATACAACTCATAAACAGTTCTTTAATAAGAATGCATATAAAAGGAATAACAAGCCATCTAAAGCGTGTCACAAGACATAGAAGTACTACTGCTTGGGTTGCTTTATCCGCCACAGGATCAAGTATTTTACCTAGATCACTCATCATATTAAATGTACGGGCTATATATCCATCTAACAAATCAGTCACACCTGATATAACCAATAATGTTCCTGTTAAGACATAATCTTTTTGATTCATATACATATATACAATTACCGGCAACAGCAATAATCTGAACATAGATAATATATTAGGTATTGTGAATATATTCTTATTTCTCATTCTATCACTTCCTTATTATTAATACTAAAGTGTATAGCATGAATTATCAATATAAAAGAGGCAGTTGCCTGCCTCTTTGTATGTTATTTAAGTGTTACATATTTAAATACGTATGGAGTACTTACTGTATTATGAACTAATCCCTTAACGTTCTTAGACTGTAATGCAGCTGTACCAGTTTGAACAACTGGTATATTTGGCATATCGTCCATCATTACTTTTTCAGCTTCAAGCAATTCATTCCAACGCTTATTGACGTCAGTTTCATTCTGAGCCTGTTTTAATAATGAGTTATACTGCGCATTTTCCCATTTACCATAGTTGTTTGAGTTTGTGCTAGTTAATACGTTTAAGAAAGTAGTTGGATCAGCATAGTCTGGAGCCCAACGAGTGCAGGCAATCTGGAAGTTACCACTTGCTTCTCTGTTATAGATTCTGTCTTTCTTAACAGTAGCTACCATGTTAACTTTTAAGCCCTTTAACTTAGTAAATGAACCCTGTAAGTATTCTGCGAAAGTATCCATTGGAGATTCATCAGTACCATATAATAAATCAACTGTGATTGTATCAGTACCTAATTCTTTCTTAGCAGCATCTAAGTATTCCTGTGCTTTCTTTACATCATAGTCTACATATTTACCAGATTCTTCACGGAAATCCTTACCTGAAGGACTCTTACATAACTGAGCTGGTACAAAACCAGTAGCTGGCTGTGAACCATCTTTTAAGATGTTATCACATAAATCTTTTCTATTGATTGCATAAGATAATGCATGTCTTAAGTTTTTGTTTGCAGTAGTATCTGCCTTGAAGTTACAGATTAAGTAAGCAAGATATCCTTCTCTGATAGCCTTGAAAGTATCTTTACCTTTATACTTATCTACTAATGTAGAATTGATTGTAGCATAATCAACTTTACCATTATCGAAGTTCTGAGCAGCAGTCTTAGGATCCTGTACCAAGTACATTTCTAAGTTCTTAGTCTTAACAGACTTTGCATCATAGTACTTATCGTTCTTAGTGAATGTTGCTTTGTTACCTTTGATCCACTTAGTCATCTTATAAGCACCATTACCTAAAATATATTCAGGCTTAGTTGCATAGTTCTTACCACATTTTTCAACGAACTTCTGGTTCTGTGGGAAATAACATGGGAATGACATTAAACCTACAAAATATGGAACATTCTTTTCAAGATCAACGACAACAGTCTTGTTATCAGTTGCTTTAATACCAAGTGTGTTTAACTGTTCATCAGTTGCAGTAGTACCTAAATCAATTAAAGAATCAGCATTCTTAATTGAAGCACCTTCGCTACCTAACATATAAGCGTAGTTACCTGCATTCTTGATGATTCTGTGCCATGAGTATACGAAGTCCTGTGCAGTGACATCATCCCCATTAGCCCATTTAGCATCTCTTAAATGGAAAGTATAAGTTAATCCATTGTTGCTTACATCCCAGCTCTTAGCGATACCAGGGATTGTGTTGCCCTTCACATCAACAGTTGTTAAACCGTCTGTGATTGCAGTGATTGCATTGAAAGACATTGCATCATCAACGACTGTGCTGTCCATACCAACGATATCTGTATCATTCGCAAATCTGAATGTATCAGTATCTGTCTTAGAACCACAGCCAGCAAGCATACCTGCAGCAGTAGTTAATGCAAGCAATACCTTTACTGTTTTACCTGTTTTCATTAATTTTCCCTCCAAAATTTATTATTAATGTTAACAGTTGTGTAGTTTACGCTTTACGTCAGATATAGTCAATCGTTTTGTACATTTTATTTGTAAATATATTAAAATTTCATTACATTTTAGCGATATCAGAAATATTGTAAATGTTTAATCAAAACACAAAAAAAGGAGACAGCATTTCTGCTATCTCCTAGGCCACTCTGTTTTGACACAAAGTAGAGGTTATTTTAATTTAACATATTTGAAAGTATATGGAGTTCCTACTGGTACCACTACTAATCCTTTTACGTTCTTAGCCTTTAATGCTGCAGAACCTTTTTCGAATACTGGGATATAAGCCATATCTTCCATCATAACTTTTTCAGCCTGGATCATTAAATCCCAACGCTTAGTTAAATCTGATTCTTTCTGGATCTGTTCCATTAATGCATCAAACTTAGCATTAGCATATTTACCATAGTTGTTTGAGTTATCAGTTAAAGCTAAGTTTAAGTAAGTTGTAGGATCTGCGTAGTCTGGTCCCCAACGAGTACATACAACCTGGAAGTTACCATTTGCTTCTCTGTTATAGATTCTATCTTTCTTAACAGTTGCAACCATGTTTACCTTTAAGCCTTTTAACTTAGAGAATGAACCCTGTAAGTATTCAGCCATAGTATCCATTGGTGATTCATCAGTACCATATAATAAATCAATAGTGATTGTATCAGTACCTAATTCTTTCTTAGCAGCATCTAAATATTCCTGAGCTTTCTTCTGATCATAGCTTACATATTTATCTGCATCATCACGGAAATCTTTACCAGCTGGGCTCTTAGATAACTGAGATGGAACGAAACCAGTTGCAGCCATAGAACCATCTTTTAATACGTTTTCACATAAATCTTTTCTATTGATTGCATAAGCTAAAGCTTCTCTTACGTTCTTATTAGCAACAGTGTTGTTCTTGAAGTTTACCTGTAAGTAGAATAAGTAACCTTCATTGAAAGTAGTGAATGTATCTTTACCTTTATACTTATCTACTAATGTAGAGTTGATTGTTGCATAGTCAACTTTACCATTATCGAAGTTCTGTGCAGCAGTCTTAGGATCCTGTACTAAGTACATTTCAAGATTCTTAGTTGCTACTGTTTTCGCATCATAGTACTTATCGTTCTTAGTGAATGTTGCTTTATTACCTTTGATCCACTTAGTCATTGTATAAGCACCATTAGATAATGTGTATTCTGGTTTAGTACCATAGTTCTTACCACATTTTTCAACGAACTTTTCGTTCTGTGGGAAGTAGCATGGGAAAGCCATTAAATCTGTGAAATATGGAACTTTGTTTTCAAGTTCTACTACTAAAGTCTGATCATCTTTAGCTGTAACACCAAGAGTAGCCATCTGTTCATCAGTTGCATTAGCACCTAATTCCATAAGTGCATCGGCGTTCTTAACTGAAGCACCTCCGCTACCTAACATATAAGCATAGTTACCAGCATCTTTGATAATCTTACGCCAAGAATAAACGAAGTCATTTGCAGTAACCTTATCACCATTTGTCCATTTTGCATCTCTTAAGTGGAATGTATAAGTCTTACCATCATCACTTACATCCCAGCTCTTAGCAATTGCAGGTGCAGTCTTACCTTTTTCATTAACGGCTGTTAAACCATCTGTAATAGCATGAATTGCGTTGAATGACATACCATCATCAACTACTGTAGAATCCATACCCTGGATATCTAATTCACTTGCAAATCTGAATGTATCAGTATCTGTCTTAGAACCACAGCCAGCTAACATTCCTGCAGCAGTTGCAGCGGTAAGCAATACTTTTACTGTTTTACCTGTTTTCATATATTCTCCTCCTGTAGTATTTGTTTTCTACTATGGTGATTAGTTTAGTCTAAAAATTGTATACTGTCAACATAATTTCACACATTTTTTTGTATTTTAGTGACAATTCTCATTTTTATTACTGTATTTACTAAATTCTAAACAGATGTGTCTATTTTTTAGTAACTTTTTATCACTTTAATAATAGATTGTGCTAAATTTTGTACAATATTTTAAATTGTAAAGGACGTATATACAAAAAATGAACAATACAATCCTGTATTGTTCACTTTTTGTGTTTTCTATTTTTTTAGCTTATTTTGATAGTCCTGCAGGGCATCTGTAGCATAGGATCTTGCATTAGATTCATTGATCTGATTGTAGTATTTTGCCTTATTTGTGACCTTTGTAGAGAATTCTTTCTTATAAGTGGCAATGATACGATAGTCAAACAACTTACTATAATCACTGCTCATTGTGTCATAAGATTCTACAAGGGCATATTCATAAGCATGATATGAACTATGAAGCAATGCCTCTAGTAGAGTTGTAGAAGATGCATGATCTAATTGACTGATATCAAAAGTAATTTCTTTTGATTTATTATTATACTGACAATAGGCATGTGTTAAGTGACTTCCAGCCCCTACTTTGATTCTTGCAGATATACCGAGATAGTCTCTTTCGTTATTACATATAGTCTGTAATGTATTGAGCTTCTCTTTACGTGTGAGTTTAGACCAGTTATGTAAGTTTTTAAGTGATTTTTCATCATATTTTCTCATATAGACATCTGTATTATTTGTAATCTTTGTAGATGATTGAATGATAGAAGAACCAAATAAAGTAAAACTTAATACAATGACAAGTGATAAAAGAGAAGCTAAACCAATCACAAGCTGTGATTTTTCTAAGAGTGAGTTATAGTTTCTTCTTTTTACTTTATAGAAGTAAAATCCTACATAAACTAGATCAAGACCAATAAGTAATACCCATACTATTCCTAGGGGTATAGGAAGAAGTAACATATAGGCAAGTGTTGTATAGATACCAAAAGGTATGAGTACGTTTGTCGCAATGCTTAAGTAGTTTCTTCTATCATCCTTTTCAAAGTAGATGAGTCCAAAGCTAAGTACTGTAAGCAAGAATAATACAAGCTTAGATTGTAGTAACGAACAGCCCGGAATCACTTTAAAGATAAATATGCAGAATATAATAAGAGTAACAAAATATGCAATGACTGCCCTAATAATGAAATCTTTAAGTGTAAATGTATTATGTTGTTTCATAGTTTTCCCTCCTAATATTAATTATATTGTAAATACAAGTGAAAAAGAAGCCCAAAAGAAAAAGCCAGAGAACTGGCTTAGACATTCGTGAGTTTCTTCTTTTTTACAACTAAATAGGCAATCACAATGGATGCAGAAGTCACTGCCCAGCTGATTGGGTAGACAACTAACACTGACTGGAATGTATGGATTCTTGCGAAGGCAATAAAGATCCAGGCAAGTCTTAATGCACATGTGAAGATGATACAGAGTACTGTAGAGATCATTGGATTTCCTAGTCCTCTGAGTGCACCTGACATGATTTCTATAGTCATATTGAGTACTTCAAATGTGACTACAATAGAAATACGGATACAGGCTATTTTCACAATGGCAGGATCTGATGTAAAGATTCCTGATAGGACTGGTGAGAATGATACGAAGAGTGCACTGACAGCACCAGTAAAAAGTGCACCAAGTAACATACACCATCTAATAGACTGGATGCAGCGTTTATAGTTTTTTGCGCCATAGTTTTGTGACGTAAAGGTAATAGCTGCCTGAGCAAATCCTGTAACTAAGAAATAAGAATACATTTCAAAGTTTAAGGCAACAGTAGAAGCTGCAACAATATCAGCACCTAAGCTATTAATAGCTGATTGAATAATAATATTAGAAATATTGAACAACATTCCTTGTATTGCAGCAGGAATACCTATAATAAGTATTTCTTTTGTATAGACCCATTCCATCTTCATATTGTCTAATCTAACCTGCAAAGCGCCTTCTTCTTTATAAAGAATCCTAAACAACAATAAAGAACTTGTCGCATCAGCAATCGTAGTAGCCAAGGCTACACCTGCGACATCTAGCTTAAATAAAATAACAAATACTAAGTTCAATACAACATTAATAGTACCTGAAATAATTAAACAGTAGAGTGGTCTTTTGGTATCTCCACCCGCTCTTAGTATGGCAGATTCAAAGTTATAGATAGTTAAGAAGAACATTCCTATAAAACATACTCTTAAGTAGAGTACTGCAAGAGGTAGTACTTCTGTTGGTGTGGACATAAGTTCTAGTAGTGGACGGGCAATGATTTCTCCAATAATAGATACAATAAAACCAGTAATAATAGATAATACAAGTGCTGTATATATGGCCTGATTGGCTCTATCTTCTCTTTGTGCTCCTAAAAAACGTGAAATAATCACATTAGCTCCTACTGAGAAACCTACAAAGATTGTGATAAATAGATTAGTGATTGGGGCAGTACTCCCTACTGCCGCTAGTGAATGACTTCCTGAAAACTGTCCTACAGTCGCTACATCACAGGAATTGAATAACTGCTGAATAATACTTGTAGCTGCTAAAGGTAATGCGAATGCAAGGATCTTATCCCATAATGATCCTTCTAATGGATTAATTCTTTTAGCCATAATTTCCCCCTTCTTGCCTATTCTATCTTTAAAGCACGCTTTAAGGTCAATACTTTTCCTACTAGAATACTATACTTATTTATTTTTTATGATGCATTATTTCACAATTAGAAATTATTTTCCTATATAATTAATATGAAAGGAGGTTTCTACTATGAAGAAACTATTTACATTATTATTATCGTGTATGGTAGTGTTTGGTTTAAGTGCATGTACAAACAATAATAAAGATACAGGACAGAGTAATTCTACAAAACAAACTGATACACCAACACAAACAGAACAATCAATTGATGAAGCATTCTATAAGGATTTTAAAACAGCATTAGAAGAAAGATGGAAAATAGAAGAAAATGATGCAGAACTCACTACAGAAATCTATACTCGTTATGTAGAGACTGAACTTAAATATCTAAGCAAGTATGAACATAAAGAAGATTCATTTAATAATCATGAAATTGGTGAAGCAGCTGAAGATTATGTAGAAGCCTTAGTTGAAGGTAAACAGATGGCTTATCTTATCGATAAGGATAATGCTAAATGGCAACACGAGTATGAGGATGAAGTATTCGAAGAAAGTACTGAAGCTATTTATAAGTTGAACGCTATAAAGAAGATTACTTTTGAAAATGAAGAGAACCAGAAGAAGTTTGATCGTCTTGTGAAATATGGTGAAGAATATAATAAGAGGGATGACTAATGGATAATATTGTCGTATTGAATGATAATGATGGAAATGAATTAGAGTTTGAATATCTTGATTTAATTGAACATAATGAAAAAACATATGTTGTATTGTTACCAGTAGATGAAGAAGCAGATGAGGTAGTGATTTTGAGATGTGAAGAATCAGAGGATGATTCTGATGAAGAAAACTATCGTTCAGTAGATGATGAAGCACTACTTAATGAACTATTTGAAATCTTTAAAGAAAAAAATGCAGATAAGTTTGATTTTGATTAAGAACGAGGGGCACCTGATGGTGCCCCTTTATTGTGATTCTAATTTTAATAACGCTTCTTTTCTATCAATACCACCTGCATAACCTGTTAAGCTTCCATTACTGCCTAATACTCTATGACAAGGCACTATGATACTAATTCTATTATGTCCTACTGCTCCGCCTACTGCCTGTGCAGAGAACCTTTTAACACCTCTTCTTTGTGCTAATATATTTGCTATTTCTCCATAAGTCATTGTATGGCCATAAGGAATATCACATAGAATTTCCCATACTTCTTTTTGGAAGTCTGTACCTATGAAGTGAAGAGGAAAATCAATAGGTGGCTGTTCTTGTTTAAAATAGAAATCAAGCCATTTTTTTACTTTTAGAATAAATTCTGTATCTTTTTCTTCATAAGGTTCTTTTAATCCTGATGCATAATACTTCTGATTCTCAAACCATAAGCCATATACACCTATTTCATCTACTGCGATAAGTATATCTCCTAGAGGAGATTGATAGTGTCCAATATGAGTCATAAGAAGTCCTCCATCATCTTCTTAGCAAGCTTATAAGCACCATATTCTGGTGTATGAATAGGTGGATCTATTGTTTCATTTAAAACAGGTAGAATATATTGAGAAGCCTGTTCAAATACGCCTCCTATATAAGAAATACGAGGTGTTGAGTTATATTGTTTTAAGAGTGTTTGTATGAGTGAACGAATTTCTAAGGCTGCCTGTCTATATATTTCTATTGCATAAGGATCTCCCTGATTGGCAGCTAAGCCATTGATATAAGCATAGGATGCAATAGATGTACGATTCAGGCTATTCATAAATGTGATGATATCATAATCAATATCTAGATGACATTCTTCCATAATTAGATCATAAAGAACTGTTTTTTCTAGTCTACCATCTATTTCTTTACAGAATGTATTGAACATCTTCTTCGCAATCCAATAAGCACTGCCCTCATCCCCTAATTGATAACCCCAGCCTCCACAACGTGTGAGCTTATTATTCTTAAGTGATAAGGCAATACTGCCTGTACCTGCAATAACAACAATACCATCATGACCATCTAGTGCACCTTCTATCGCAATTCTTACATCACTTTCTACTACAAAAGATCTAGGGCCAAATGCTTCTTTACAAATATATTCTATTTTATCTCTTAATTCTTTTTGTTGGCCATATCCTGCTAGTCCCACACCAATTATTGCAATATGATCAGGATCTAACTGATTAACACCGTTTCTTAATATTTCAATGGCTTGATCTTGTGGCTGAGTGAGAACATGTACTGTAGGAAGAATCAAATTCTTTAAACGTGTTCCGTCCTCATTAAAGAGAACCATCTTTGTCTTTGTGCCACCACCATCTATACCAATATACAACATTTCTGTTACCTCATAGTTTTAGGGATACTTCCATTGTTTTTTAGTAGAGCTTCTTCGCATTCTTTTTCATCTTTACCTGTTAAACCAGATAGAATCGCAATCTTTACATTGTAGTGACATTTAGTTAATAATTTAATTGATTCTTCCTTAGAACAATCTAAAGATTGTGAGACAATGTTGATGGCTCTTGTTTTAAGTTTTTCATTGGTAGGTTGTAAATCAACCATGAGATTTTTATAGACCTTACCTCTTTTAATCATGACAGATGTAGAAATCATATTTAAAACAAGCTTTTGGGCAGTACCTGCCTTCATTCTCGTAGAACCAGCAATAACTTCTGGACCTGTAATGACTTCAATTGGATAGTGGGAGTATTTTGATATTTCCCCATTGTGAACACAACAGATAGAAACTGTCTGGCATCCTAGTGTGCGCGCATATTCAAGTCCGCCAATGACATAAGGTGTTCTGCCTGATGCTGCAATACCACATACAACATCTTTGTCTGTTAAGTGAATATTCTTTAAGTCCTCCACAGCAAGATCCTGAGAATCTTCTGCACCTTCTATAGCTGCTGTGAGCGCTTCTTTTCCACCTGCAATTAATCCCTGTACTAGACGAGGATCAACACCATATGTAGGAGGACATTCCGAAGCATCTAATATACCTAATCTACCTGATGTACCTGCACCAATATAGATCAATCGACCACCTTTACACATCTGGTAATAAATACAATCAACCGTAATTGATATTTTTGGTAGAACTTCTTTTAGAGCTAAAGCCACCTTCTGATCTTCATTGTTAATAGTAGTAAGAATATCTATAGTAGACATTTCATCTATATGTAATGAGTCAGGATTAGACTGTTCTGTATCTAATTGATTTAAGTTCATTGGTGGTTCCTCCTTTCTATTTCATTATAAGCGTGATGAAATGTTATTTCTATAATAAAAGACTCATAGTGAAATATGAGTCTACTTTTTGAGTATAGAGACATTGTCTTTAGAATCTATGAGATTCTTTTTATGTTCTTCAAAGTTCTTCTTAAATACACCATAGTACAATAAGTCAGTTATCACGAATGAAGAGATACGAGAAGAAACAGCACCAATACGCAAAGCTTTTTCTTCACTTGGTACTTTGAGTGAACAGGTACTTAGTTTAGAGATTGGATTAGAGTTAATTTGTGTAATAGATATAAATGGTATTTGTTTTTCATGTAACACTCTAGCAACATCTACTAAACCAGTCGTAGAACCTGAGTAACTAATAATTAGCGCTGCATCATTTTGATTCATGCTTTGAGCAAAGGTCATCTGTACATGTAAATCAGCGTTATAGATTACCTTCTTGCCTATACGCATTAACTTCTGGTAGATATCTAAACCAATGACTGATGAACCACCTACACCAAAGAGATAGATAGTAGAAGCATTGTTGAGTAAGTCTATTGATTCTTCTAGTATATCTATGTTTATTAACTGGTATGTTTTTAAGACTGTGTTCATGTTTAATCTACAGCCTTTTTCTACTAATGTACTGATATTATCTTCTGGTTCAAAGATGAGGTCTACTTCTTGTTTTTCTTCTTCTTTAGTAGATTGAGCTAAGTTCATCTTTAAATCACTGAGGCCTTTAAAACCTATTTTCTTTGAGAAACGGATAATAGCAGCTGCAGAGGTATTTGTCTTTTCACCTAGTGCCTGTGCAGAATCCTGTAAAATATCATTTTCTAGTATGTATTCAGCTATAAGCTTTTCTGTTGCAGTATAGCTATCATTGTATTCTTTAATTCTTAAATATGCGTTCATGAGATCACCTCCGATTAACCTTATTATAGCATATAGAAAGAGTTGTTTTGTATAAGAAAATATCCCCTAGAGGGGGGGATTGGAAATCATGAGGTTTCCGTACTTGCCATTTTATACTGTCAAAAATTCAGTTTTCAACTTTTTATAGAAAACATCATAATTAAGTTGTTCACATCATTTTAATCAGTGCTTAAAAAGATTACCAAGATTCAACCTATTTCATTGTCCTTCTTATGATTTTTTGTTTATTATTCTTATCAAATTATATTTTCCCTTCAAGAATTAAATATATCACTTTACCATAGAATATAATTCTTTTTACCTTTATGTTTTTTAACTTTTTTCCTCTATTCTTACCCTTTAACATTTTATCCCAATATTCATCTATTTCTTTATTAGTTAAACTATCATCAAATACCTTTGAATACTTTTGGAATTGATCTTTGAGATCGTCATTAGTCACATTATCGGAATTATTTAGAATAGCAACAGCCATTTTATTCCCAAACATGTTTTTACGTTGTATCCATATTCCTAATTTCTCGTTTGATATATCAACTATACTAGGCTCATCTTTTCCTTCAAGTTTTTTCATACTTACCATATCACTGGTAATATCTGGATCATTAATTTCGTTATATTTATTCAAAAAAGAATTAATACTTGTATCTTTTTTATAAATCAACTTTTCTTTTACCTTTTTCTTAACTCCAAAGAAACTATTTTCTAATATGTCTTTAGTTGTACTTTTCGATTTATTTGTTGTACCGCAGCTTACTAATACCAAACAAAGAAGCAGTATGATTATTTTTTTCACGTTAACACCATCTTTCATTTCACATTGAACTAAGCGTCGCTATCTATACAGTTCATATTTTGCTTTCACATTTAATCCATAACCTATTATTGCACCAACTATATGTGCTATATTTGAAATATTGTTCTGAACTGCAATACCTTCATATGCCTGCTGCCCAATATGCAACCAATATGAATGTGATTAGAATTTCTCCTTCTCTAAAACTAGCAAATGAAGCAAGCATAATAAAGGCGAATACTACTCCACTCTACTTCTTGTTGTTTTTCTTCTTTAGTAGGTTGAGAAACGGATATTAGCTGTTACAGAATCTCGTAATATATAATCACTATTAGCTTTTTGTAGCAGTATAACTATCTATTCTTAAGTATGCATTCATAGGGCTACCACTGATTAACCATATTATAACATATAGAAAGAATTGTTTTGAATATGAAAATATCCCCTGAAGAGGGGATTGAGAACTATTTTAAATAATCTTAATTACATTACTTGTCATCTATCAAATTAAAACTATTATGCATTTTATGTTTTACTTTCTTAACCATATCTTGATCTAACTTATTCAAAAAAATTTCAAAATCAATTTGTGATTTTGCTTTAATTTCTTTTAGTTTTTTAGCATCCGAAATCTTTCTTTTTGCTTCACTTTTAGGATATCCACCACCAAATGGTTCTGAAAATAATGCTTTGATTGTTTCCTCTAAATTCTTTTCACCTGTATATGTATATTCTTCTCCCAGAGGCAAAGATACTACATTTCCATTATTGATCTGTGCAAACAAATAGGCATCTTTCAGTGTTGGAACATAAAGGCTAAAAACACCGGGCATACTATTACAAGCAAGCATCATCCCTTGTCCTGAAGAACATCCAGTCACAGCAAAATCAACTATATGACTGTTCATGAGTATTCCAATCAACAATGCAATCTCAACATAAGTATAGTTTTCATCTTCATCTACAAAACATCCAAGATTAATAACTTCTGCATCTTTAGCATATTTCTTGGTATATTTATAAAGCATCTCATTTTTTGATACTTGTGAACTTGCTTGTACAACTGCTATCTTCATTGTTTCCTCCAATAGTGTATCTATGTTAATACTGTATTCGTATTTAATCTGCTTTTTGCATCTTTAGATCACTAAGCCCTTAAAACCTGTTCTCTTTGAGAAACGTATATTAGCTGCTGCAAAATCTTGTAATATATAACTAGTTATTAGCTTTTCTGTAGCAGTATAACTATCTATTTTTAAGTATGCATTCATAGTACTACCACCGATTAACCATATTATAACATATAGAAATAGTTGTTTTGAATATGGAAATACCATAAGCAAAGGACCTAGAATCAACCTAGGTCCTTTACCTTAAAACTCTATTTCATACTTTAAAATACTTTTCTCTTCATTTTGTACTTCACTTAATACAGTTGTATTCCCAGCCATCTTCAAACTTTTCAATATCATATCAAGCTTTGCAGCATCATTTTCTTTTAAACCTGATGTACTGCTTAATTTGATACTTAGTGTCTGATGGTTTATAGGTCCATTAGTATCCATACGCATATCTATTAAGTTTTGAACATTCTGATCATACTTCAGATATCTTACATGAGGTTCAGCTGGATCATGTCCTGGGAAACTATTTTCAGCTTCAATCTCTACTTTATCGTATTGTTTTGATAGTTTATCAACATCAACTGACACTGTACCATCTCCATCTTTAGCTTTTCCGTCTGCTTTTCCATTCCACTTCTTCTTAATAAGTGAAGATTTTTCTCTCATATATGTAACTCTGAATTTTTTTGCACCTAAATCTTGTGCAATCTTCTGTAATTCATTCACACGAGCCTGCTTCAAACGATCAAAATATTCATCTAGCACAATATAGTTATCTTTATCAGTAGGATCTACATAATAGAAATTAACCTCTTCGTAAGGATAGAAATTCAACCCAAACTTATTGACTGAATCTTTAAAGATATTCACCCATCTCTCACCCTTACAGGTAGCCCAATATCCAATTGATCCTCTACATACTTCTATATCAAACTTCTTATCTCTTTCTACAATTCTCACAAGTCGTGAATATTGCATACCATTTAAATCTTCAGAGAAGATTGGTTTCAGTCTTTTCAAATCCCATTGACGTTTCATTTCATCCATCTTTACTGCAACATCATGGGCTTTTTCTGATGCAGTATCTCCTAGTTCTTTTGCTTTGCCTACTGCAACATCTCCTAGTTCCTTAGCGCGCCTATCTAACTCTGCATCATCAACTGCTTTAACTACTTTCACTCTTGCTTCATCAATACCATCTTTAACATCATCAATCATTTTACTAATTTTCATAAATTCTTCCCTCCTACATACCTTGTTCTTTTCTTATTTGTTTAATTTGATCTTTATAAGTCTTATTATTCTCTTCACTCTTTACTGGAATAGAATATCTCTGTATATATTCTATCACTTTCTTTTGCTCCTCTAATACTCTAATCGTATGATTGATTTTATTTACTTTCTCTTCTATTACAGTTTCCTGTTTCACTCCTTCTAAAATCAGTTTGATTTCCTTTAAATCAAAACCCATTTCCTTATACCATAAGACTTCCCATAGTCTTTCCATTGTCTCATCATCATAGAGTCTATAATTATTCTTTGAGCGCTTAACAGGTAATATACCTTCATCATCATAATATTGTAATGTACGCTTACTCACTCCTGATAACTTACTCACTTCTTCAATCTTTTTAAACACTTTTCACATCCTCATAACTTGAGGATACGCTATCACGTAAACGTGATAGCAATACCCACACTACGAATCTCCTTTCCATTAGAGAAGATGTAAATTTCGCGTATTTAAAAAGATGATGATCGTATCATCACCAATGCTTTTATATCTGTTTGATTCGTTGTATGATTAATGAAGAGGTGATTTCAATGAAGCATATCTACAACAAGCTAATTAGAGATCGTATTCCTGAAATCATAGAAAATGATCATAAGACTTATGCAACAAGAATACTCAATGATGAAGAGTATCTCAAATGTTTAAAAAGCAAGTTATTAGAGGAATGTCATGAAGTAATAGATGCTGAAGGTGAAGATATTAAGAAAGAGATAGCTGATGTATTAGAAGTATTAGAAGCATTAGAGAATACACTTCATATTGATCATCAAGAAGTACTTTCTATCAAACAAAAGAAGGCACGTAGTAACGGTGCCTTTGATAAGAAAATCTATCTAGAATATGTAGAGGATTCCTATGAATAAGTATATACAGGATTGGCTTGACGTAATTGAGTATATGAATAATGATAATACATATAAGTTAGCCTGGGGACGTGCTATTCTTGAGAATGTTTATACACTTAATCACATTGAAGAAAACAATGTAATTACTTTTGATGCAATAGCTCATAAGATGGTGAAGTATTACTGGAATCAGACATTCTTCTTTAATCTAAGACAAGGATCAAACATTAAAAAGAAACCTATCATTGTTCAACAGGTTGATTTACTAATTGACAAGTATAAAGAATTAACAGGGTCTTCTATTCCTATCTGGTTTGATAAAGCTGAAGAAGAGCTTAATAAGGAACAAGACTTCTATAAGAATGTATTGAAGAAGTGTGCAAGAAAGTTAAAAGATGATGTATCCTGGCGTTTTATGAATGTGAATAAAGAGAAAAAGAATCTTTATGTACTCAATAAGGATTATCTCTACATCTCCATCAACAAAGAGCAGGTATTGTTGCTGAAAGAATATGGTTTTGTCTTATCACAATTACTCAATTATAAATGGGCACAGTTATTAGAGAAGTTCAATAATGCGCCACGTATTACATCTAAGGTAAAGGGTATCTCTGATAATCAGATTAGAAGAAATAACCTTACAAAATATAAAAACATATTACTAGAGAATATGAATAAACCGATTGATTTCTATACAGGTGATGAATTAGATATGGATGATATTAGTGTAGATCATGTAATTCCTTGGTCATTCATGTATAGTGATGATATCTGGAATCTTGTACTCACTTCTAAGAGTCATAATTCTTCTAAATCAAATCATATTCCTAGTAAAGAAGTCATTGAACAATTAAATCAAAGAAATAAAGCTCTTATTGAAACTATCAATAATAGTAAATATAAGGAAGAACTTAATATTGCGATTATGAACAACTATGTAGATAAGTTCTATCTCTCAATGAAACTATAATTTTTTCTAGTTTTTTGAATTTTATTGAATTTGAATAAAGAGTTTTCTACAATAATCATAGAGGAACTTAATTGATATTAAGCGCACCCCTTTAAAAAAAGCCTATTGAGATGCTCATCTCGCCAGGCTTTTTTAGTTTGTATAACATAATATTTATAAGGGGTTTTAATTAAAGTTTTTTTATTTGGTTTTTTGTATTCATTTGCATTGATATCAGGAATTTATTAGTATACTTATAGAATGTTTTTTTCATAATATATTTTCCTTTTTGTCTGGCCTGTCTATTCATTAGACAGGCTCTTTTTCTTGTATACATTCAAGTAAATCTACAACTTCCCTATCATATTGTTGCTAAGTCCGTGCTACTTGCCCATACTGGATTAGCAGTATTTACGATCACATCTGCTTATCCGTTGCCATCATATACATCTCATAAATCTTGGCTTTCTTCTTGGTGTGAATGACCATTGGCTTATCGTCCATTTTTTGAATTGTGACACCAGTGCTGTCACAATCTCTTTTTTACTATTTTAACGAGAAATTCCTATATTCCAAGCAACTTATAAGACTAATTTATACAAAGTTGACCAACACTTTGCAGCTTTGTCAAAAAAATGGATATGCAACAATATCATTGCGAACTACCCCGACTTACGCTTCACTTAGAAGTCAGGAATTCTTGCTCACGACGTATTAAAGTTCTATGAATAGTGCCTCAACAAGAATATTACGAAACCACAGTTTCCTCCACCAACTATCATGTAAACTTGAGTTGACATATGTTCTTTTCCTAGGAAATAAAAAAGCCCCGATTGGGGCTATACATCAATTTTCTAATAATGATGTAGAAGATGACATCGCAAAGACAAATGTTGAACCATTATGAATAAGTGATGTTGTACTTGCTGGTAAGATACCAAACATACCTAATAGAATCAATCCTGTGTTCAATGTAACTATTTTTCTATAGTTGCTTTTTATACGTTTCATTAATAATGCTGATAATTGTTTAAATACGACAATTTCTTCTAATGATGAAGATGTCAATGTGACATCTGCAAGTTCTCTCGCAATATCTGAACTATCCTGTAAAGAGATAGAGACATCTGCACAAGATAAGGCTGGAGTATCATTGACACCATCACCTACCATAACAACTTTATGTCCTTCATCTCTTAATTTTTTGACATAGTTTGCTTTATCTTCAGGTAATACGCCTGCTAAGTAACCATCAATATTAAGTTCTTCCGCAATATGCTTAGCTGCATTCTCACTATCACCTGTCAACATAATGATATTCTTAAAACCACTACTTCTTAGATTCATAATAGTTTCTTTTGCTTCTGGTTTAAGTGGATCATAAATAGAAATAATACCAGCGAGTTCTCCACCTATTGCGAGGAATATCAAAGAACTTGCACCTTCACTTTGTAAGTTATTGATGAGTGTTTCTATTTCTTCTGTTTTAGTAATATGTTCATCTTCAAATACAAAATGATCACTGCCGATAATAGCACGCTGATCACGATAAATAGTCGCAATACCATGCGCAATAATATACTTCACTTCAGCATGTTCTTCTTCATGATGCAACTGTTCAGATGATGCCTGTTTTACTATCGCATTAGCCACACTATGTGGGAAATGTTCCTCTAAACAAGCTGCAATACGTAATACTTCATCACGTGTATAGTTACCTATTGGTGTCACTTTCTGTACAAATGGCTGCGCATTTGTAAGGGTACCTGTTTTATCAAAGACAATTGTATCTGCCTGGTCCATTGCTTCTAAGTATTTACCACCCTTAACCATAACAGAATGGCGTCCTGCTTCCTGCATTGCACTAATAATAGAAATGGATGTAGAAAGCTTAATTGCACATGAATAATCTACAAGTAATACTGAAGAAGCACGTGTAAGATTTCTTGTCGCAAGAAGTAATCCAAAGAAAGCTACAAAGCTATAAGGTACAATCGCATCAGCTAAATATTCAGCACCAGATTGGATACCAGCTTTAAGTGATTCGTTTGTATCAATCATATCTACAATCTTATTAATACGGCTTTCTAATTGTAGATTTCTTACCTTGATATAAATCTTTCCTTCTTCTACAACAGTCCCTGCAAAAACAGAACTTCCTTGTTTTACCATCTTACTTAATGGTTCACCAGTAAAGCTTGATTCATTGATCATGGCTTCACCATTTACTACTTCACCATCTACTGGAACCATAGAACCTGTCTGTACGACTACAATATCTTCTTTCTGTAAATGAGTTGTAGGAATCTGTTTTTCTTTTCCTTCTTCTAATACCCATACTTTATCAATATTCACAGACAATGTTTCTTTAAGCTGTAATGATGTTGTTTTCTTTGTATAGTCTTCAAGTAATGAAGAGATATTCAATAAGAACATGATATTACGTGCTGTACCCCATTGTCCTGATAATAATGATACAGAAATACTAGTGGCATCTAGTACTGGTACATCTATACGTTTATGTACAAGAGAATCAAATCCTTCTTTCACATACTGGATGGTATGATAAATGGTTAATATGTTTCTTATTGGTAATGGTAGAAACCATTTAGAGACATATCTTTTTGCGATAATACGAGTGAATTTTCCAATGTATTGATCGTTGATATCACGGTGATCTATAAGATATTTGTTTTCTTTAATGAGTTTTTCATAGAGTGTGTCATCAAAGTGAGGGATATCTAAAGAGTTGATTTTGTCAATCAAAGCATCTCTTTGATCAACACTGTAGGTGAACAAAATAGAACCTGTTCTTTCATTGACATCGGCTGATTCAACCATGTCCCATTTACATAATGCGAAATGTAAGGCTAGTGCCTTATTTCTAGAAAAGCGATAACGGCCATAACGTATTCTCATACGTCCTGGGATGTCGTGTACTATACGATACTCTAACATTCTCTTATCACCTAAAAAATAGGAAATGACTATTTCCTATTTTGCTTCTTTCTTGCTTTTAGCTTCAGCATAGATATCTTTTGCGTCTTCTACAATTGTATCATATGATGCAAGTGCCTGATCCTTTAACTGCATACCAGTCGCAACTGATTTTACTGCAGCTTTTCTTGCACAGTCACTCTTTGCAAACTTACTGCCTGCAACAGTGGCAGCAACACCACCTACAAATGACCATAATAATTTGTTTTTGAATAAGTCTTTCATATTCGTCTCCTCCTGTTGTTAGTTATATCTAACACTGTAATAATAACACTACAAAGGAGGTTTGTGAACAAAAAAGTAAGAGGAGTATAACTTTTGTCAGAGAAGCATAATCAAGGTGCCAGATACTATAAGTATTAATCCAAGTAATGATTTCTTAGAGAGTTTCTCATGGAAAATAAGATAAGAGAATAATACAGTAAATAGAATACTCAACTTATCTATAGGAGTGACTAGACTTGCTGGTCCACTTTGCAAGGCATGATAGAAGCATAACCATGAACCACCTGTCGCAAGTCCTGATAATACAATAAAGAGATATTCTTTCTTAGGAATACTTTTCATATTCATTTGACTATGTGTTACAAAGACCACAATCCAGCTCATAACAAGTACAACACTTGTACGAATGGCTGTACCTAGATTACTTTCAATATTTTTGATTCCTATCTTACCAAGTATGGTCGTCAAACTTGCAAAAAAAACTGAAAGCACGGCATAAAGTAACCAGGCATTATTTGTCTGTTTATTATCTTCCTTCTTTTCTACCATTAAATATGTACCTGTTGTAAGAATGATCATACCTATAATCTTATAGACTGTGACACTTTCTTTGAAAAATATAAGAGAAAGAATAATCGTCAATACAACACTTGTCTTATCTACAGCTGTGACTTTATTAATATTTCCTAGTTGTAATGCCTTAAAATAACATAACCAGCTCGCTCCAGTAGATATTCCAGAAAGAATTAAGAATAGAAATGTCTTATGGGTGATTGTATGGATTGTATCAAATGAGCCAACTATTCCTACCATGATCCATGAAAAGATGAGTACGACAATAGTACGTAATGCAGTGGCTAGATGAGAGTTTGTATGTTCAATACCACATTTTGCGAGAACTGCTGTAAGTCCTGCAAAAAAGGCAGAACCAAATGCATAAAGAATCCACATAAAAAAGCCTCCTTATAATACTATTATAGGAGGCTAAAACAAATTTGTTTAGAATTCTTTGATAGCTTTGATTACATCTTCTACAGTTAAATGGAATTCCTTGAATAGGTCTGCTGGCTTACCTGAAGCACCAAATGTATCCATAGTGACATATTTGCCTTTGAATCCTGCAAATTCACCCCAAGATAAACGGCTTCCTGCTTCTACAATAATTCTATTTTCTACACATGATGGTAAAATAGATTCTTTGTATTCTTCAGACTGTTCTCTGAATAATTCCTGACAAGGCATAGAAACGATTCTGATATTTAAGTTAGGGTCTTTTAATTGTTCTTTGGCTTTGACTGCTAAGTCTACTTCTGAACCTGATGCAATGATGATGATATCTGGCTTACTCATACAGTCATCAATAATATAACCACCTCTTAAGGCACCTCTGTTACTGCCTACCATCTTAGGTAAGTCCTGTCTAGAAAGGATGAGAGACGTAGGTGTTTCTTTTGAACTCATTGCGACATACCAGCCTGCTTTTGTTTCAAATTCATCACACGGTCTAAATACATACATGTTAGGCATTGCACGAAGCATAGTCAACTGTTCTACTGGTTCATGTGTTGGTCCATCTTCCCCTACACCAATACTGTCATGAGTAAATACATAAGTAAGTGGTAGCTTCATTAATGAAGATAAACGAGCCATAGGTTTTACATAGTCACTAAATACAAAGAATGTAGCCACATATGCCTTTAATCCACCATATAACATTAAACCATTACCTACTGCAGCCATAGCCTGTTCTCTTACACCAAAGTGGATATTACGTCCACCATAGTTGTCTGCACTGAATTCACCTTCACCATTTAATACTGTCTTATTAGAAGGTCCTAAGTCAGCTGAACCACCAATGAAGTTAGGGGCAAAGTTCTTAATAAGGTTCATTGTTTCACCACTTGCAGCACGTGTTGCAATATTATGATGTTTATTTGCCCAGAATAATGGGTTATCCTTGAAGATTCTTGCAAAGTCAGGATTAAAATACTGCTCCCATACAATCTTCATTTCTGGATATTCTTCAAAGTATTTATCCTGCATAGAAGTCCATGCATCATATAAATCATCTACACGTTTTTGTGTTGATGCAAGATAGTCATATACATCTTCTGGTACATAGAATTCTTCCTGTGGAAGACCAAGTTTTTCTTTAAGTGCTTTGATGTTGTCTACACCAAGTGGTGCACCATGAGTGCTTTCTGAACCTTCATTTGGACTATCTTTACCGATTGTAGTCTTGATTTCAATAAACTTAGGTTTACCTTTAATAGTTTTTGCTTTTTCTAATGCAGCAAGTACTTCATCTAAGTTATCTCCATCTTCTACAGTTAATGTTTCAAAACCAAATGCCTTTACTCTGTCTGATACATTTTCTGTAAATGTGATGTTTGTGTTACCTTCGATAGAAATGTTGTTTGAATCATATAAGATGATGAGCTTTTCTAACTTAAGTGTACCAGCGAGTGATAATGCTTCTGAAGAAATACCTTCCATCATACATCCATCACCAGCTAATGCATAAACATAATGATCAAATAGATCATAACCTGGTTTATTAAATACAGTGGCTAAATGAGCCTGACCCATTGCCATACCAACAGCCATGCCTAAGCCCTGTCCTAGTGGACCTGTAGTGGCATCTACACCTACTGTATGTCCATATTCTGGATGTCCTGGTGTAAGTGAACCTAACTGTCTAAACTGCTTTAAATCATCCATAGTTAAGCCATAACCATATAGATGTAATAAGCTATAAAGCATGCTTGAACCATGTCCTGCTGATAAAATAAAACGGTCTCTGTTAACCCATTCAGGATGCTTTGCATCATGGTTTAATACCTGTGACCATAATACATGAGTGAATCCAGCAGCCCCTAAAGGAAGTCCTGGATGCCCTGAATTTGCTTTCTGAATCATATCTGCACAAAGTGCTTTAATTGTATATACTGTTTTTTGATCAATCTTGTTCATTTTCGTTTATTTTCTCCCATTCATCATTGTTAAATATTATACCTTTTCTCTTTTTGTGAATGCAAGATATTTAGTACTTCACATTCCAATTCATTGCAGCATTATATAAGAAATACAGGCCATACATTAAGCAGCCTTCATCAAAGATAGTGGCTTTGTTATGAAGACCATAAATATAACCATCCTGTTTACATCCTGCAGCAAGAGTAACAAAGAGTGAAGGTACATTGGCAGTAATATGGCCAAAGTCTTCTGAGATAGTAAGAGGAAGTTCTAACTTCTTGATATAACCACCAAATACATCTTTTTCTACATCCATAATAGATTTAAGTAATGCAGGATCATTATAGACACTTGGTGCCTGCTGTAAGATTGTGATCCCTGCCTGGGCATGATACATAGAAGCAATACTTTGAACTAACTCATTCACTCTACCCATAATATATTCCTGATCATCTGGACGATAACTTCTTAGTGAACATTTCATATAGGCTTTTTCCGGAATAATATTGTGTGCTTTGCCTGCATTCATAATACCAATTGTAAGTACATCATCATGACTCATGCTGATTTCTTTAGGAATGATTTCCTGTAATTGCTGGTATATATGAACAGCCACACGCAGTGCATCAATACCTTTTTCTGGCATAGAACCATGTGAACTCTTACCTGTAATATTGATTTCAAAGATTGTAGAAGCTGTTGTCATCGCTTTACGGATTGTACGTATAGTTCCTGTCTTATCTTCTGTGGCAGGCATTACATGTAACCCTACTGCAGCATCAACACGAGGATACTTTAATACCCCATCTTCAATCATCATCTTACAGCCCACTAATCCTTCTTCATGAGGCTGGAAAACAATCTTGATCTGCCCTTTTAGTTTCTTTTCATTCTGTTTTAATAGTTTGGCACACATCAACATCATAGATGCATGCATATCATGTCCACAGGCATGCATAGATCCATTAATAGATTTAAAAGGTAAGTTTGTATGTTCTACTAAAGGTAATGCATCCATATCACTTCTAAGTAAAAGAATCTTCTTATCATGAGGTCCTACAAGTATTTCAATACTTCCTCCTGGATTCACAATAATATTCTCATAACCATACATCTCAAGTAACTTCACTATATATTCCTGTGTCTGAGGAAGAGGATGACCTACTTCTGGATGTTCATGAAAATGTCTTCTCAATCGTATTAATTCCTGTTCAATATCTTTGTTGTTTGATATCCATTTTTCTATCTTTTCCATAACTTACACCTACTTTTCCATTTCTTGAATAATACGTCTTGTATTAATAATCTTTTGTGCATATTCTTCTATATTACGTTTCACTAATCCATAGTAAAGAAAAACAACAACAATAAGTGAATAATAACGAGAACTCATCGCTCCGATACGTAATGGCTGTTCCTGTAAAGGAATAGTTAATACATAATCTACTAACTTACCAAGTTTATTATAAGCAGATTGTGTAATTGCGACAGATGGGATGTTCATTTCCTTTGCCTATTTAGCAGCAGTGACTATACCTTTTGTTTCTCCACAATATGAACCAAAGATAGCTAAATCTTCTGGTGTCATAGCAAGTACAAAAGTCGTCTGTAGATGCATATCAGGATAGTAACTAGAACGCTTCCCTATCCTCATAAGTTTATGTCTAAAATCATCACAGACATTAGCTGAACCACCTACACCAAATAAATAAACATGTTTCGCCTGTTCTAAAGCTTTTACAACATCTTCCAATGTAGAAGCACTAAGAAGATGATATGTTTTATCAATAGTCACAATCTGAGAATGATGTGCTTTATTCATAAGTGCAGCCATATCTTCTTCTGGATGTGATAAAAAACTTTCCCCTTTTTTATAATTACCCTTTAAAAAAGTATACCATGATTTTCTTTTTTATCGCATTTTTTATGCCCTAATATAAAAAATATGCATGATTTAATAATTTTTTATCATTTTATAACATTTTTTATTATCTTTCGATAATTCATTTTATCATGAATATATGGTCTGTTTTTTCGCTTATTCCGATATACATGCATGATAAATTAATGTTATGATGATAATTTCTTATTGACATGACTATTTTCTATTCGTATAATGCAGTCATACCAGAAAGGTAAAAAGAAAACATAAACATGATAAAGGGGGAGTGCTTATGGCAAAGGTTTTAACTGAAATTTTTGGTATATGGTATTTAATTGGTGCCGCGTTTGTATTCTTTATGCAGGCAGGGTTCGCAATGGTTGAGGCAGGGTTCACCCGTGCTAAGAACGCCGGAAATATCATCATGAAGAACTTGATGGATTTCTGTTTAGGAACTGTTGCTTTTCTTATTGTAGGTTATAGCTTCTTATGTGGGAGTGATGTAGCTAACGGATTTATTGGATGGGTTGGTTTTGGAAATGGTCCATTAACTAACTTTGCATCAACCGATTGGTCAAGCTTCGTATTCAACTTAGTATTCTGTGCAACTGCAGCAACTATCGTATCTGGAGCAATGGCAGAAAGAACTAAGTTCTTAAGTTATTGTATATATTCATTCGTTATTTCTTTAATTGTTTATCCTATTGAAGCTCATTGGGTTTGGGGACCTGATGGCTGGTTAACAGCAATGGGATTCCATGATTTCGCTGGTAGTGCAGTTATTCACTTCGTTGGTGGTCTAACTGCTTTAATTGGGGCTAAAATTCTTGGTCCTCGTATTGGTAAGTTTAATAAAGATGGAAGCCCAAATGGTATTCCTGGTCATAGTTTAACTATTGGTGCTTTAGGTGTATTCATTCTTTGGTTTGGTTGGTATGGATTTAACGGTGCTGCTGCAAAGAATGGTACACAGTTAGCAACAATCTTCGCAACTACTACTGTTGCACCAGCACTTGCAACATGTACTGTAATGATCTTTACTTGGTTAAAATATGGTAAACCTGATGTAGCTATGAGCTTAAACGGTTCACTTGCAGGTTTAGTTGCAATTACTGCTGGATGTGATGCAGTCAATGTAATGGGTGCTTGTATTATTGGTATTTTATCTGGATTCACTGTTTGTTTCTTTACTTGGTTATTAGATTATAAATTACATATTGATGATCCAGTTGGTGCTGTCGCTGTTCATTTTGGTAATGGTTTACTTGGTACTATCTGTGTTGGATTATTTGCCTGCGGTACTGATACAATGCCTAAGGCTCAGGGTCTATTCTATGGAGGAGGCTTTAAGTTATTAGGTACTCAGTTACTTGGCTTATTATGTATTGGTGTTTGGACTGCTGTATTAATGACTATTACATTCGTAGTGATTAAGCATACTGTTGGTCTTAGAGTTACTGAAGAAGAAGAAATTACTGGTCTTGATAAGCTTGAACATGGTTTAGAGAGTGCTTATGCAGGTTTCGCTTTAGAAACAGAAACTTATACTGGTGCTACTGCTGTAACTGTTTCTGCTCCTGAATTAAGTGTTACAGAAGCTGTTCCTACTGTTGCAGTCAATGGGGAAGGTAAAATCAGTAAGATTGTCATTATTGCGAAAGCAGAAAAGATGGATGCTTTAAAAGTTGCTATGAACGATATTGGCGTTACTGGTATGACAGTGACAAGAGTATCAGGCTGTGGTGTTCAGAAAGGACAGACTGCTTATTATAGAGGCGCTAAGGTTGATATCCAGTTATTACCTAAGGTAAAGGCTGAGATTGTTGTGTCTAGTATTCCTGTACAGACAGTTGTAGATGCAGCAAGAAGTGTTCTATACACTGGTCATATGGGTGATGGTAAGATCTTTATCTATAATGTAGAGAATGTCGTAAGAATCTCTTCTGGTGAACAAGGTCCTGAAGCCTTAAGCTACGAAGACTAAATAAAGATGAGACTCGATTCGAGCCTCATTTTTTTCATTATTTGATTGTTTGATACCGTTACGTTATTTCTTATATATAATAAGAAACATATAAAGGAGAAAAATATGAGTAAAATAATATTTCTAGATGTAGATGGTACATTAATTGATTATGAAGCAAAGTTACCTGCTTCAGCTGCTAAGGCAGTAGACATGGCACGCGCAAATGGACATAAGGTATATATTTGTACTGGATGTTCTAAGGCTGAAGTACTACAGCGTAATTTATGTGATTTAGATGGTATGATTGGTGGTAATGGTGCTTATGTAGAAGACCATAATGAAGTTGTAATGCATCAAGGATTATCAAAGGAAGATGTAAAACATATTGTAGATTGGTGTAATGAGAGACACTTAGGTTTCTATTTGGAAGCCAATAGTGGTATGTACTGCAATGACTATATGTTAGAACAGGGTCCTGAAACAATGGTTAAATATGCTCAGGGTAAAGGGGCTGACCTAGAGAAAGCAAAGGAATCTTCTAAAGCTTTCATGGATGGATTTATTCATTTACAGGGTGAAGATTTATATAGAGATGATGTGAATAAGATCAGCTTTATCTTAAGTTCTTATCAGGATCATTTAGATTCTAAGGTGGAATTCCCTACTCTTGTAGCGAATACATGGGGTGGTAAAGGTGAAGTAGCCTTATATGGTGATTTAGGACCTACTGGTATTACTAAGAGACATGCGATTGAAGTATTAATGAAACATCTTGGTGCTGACTTTAAGGATACTATTTCTTTTGGCGATGCAAAGATTGATTTATCAATGTTTGAATGTTGTGCATATAATGTCGCTATGGGTAATGGTGGTCCTGAAATTAAAGAAGCAGCAGATTATATTACGACTGATGTCAATGATGATGGACTTTATAATGCATTTAAACATTTAGGACTAATTTAAAAGCCGTTGTGAGTGTAATGCTCACAACGACTTTTTTAATGTTTTCTTTTGTATCTGTATGGAATTTAAATGGGATTTTTTTATCTATCTTATAGGTTGTACTATATTCATGTAAGTTATTGTTTTTATCATATGTCTTAATCTGAATGTTGATATATTCTTCTTTAAACTTATACGAGTTAATATGCAGACATAGACTATAATGATCACCATCTATACGTGATCTAGAAGTAGTACATGTAATCCCATAAGGTGCATCTATTTCTACAGGAATAGATGTTTCAAATCGATGATATGCAAAATAAAGAGTAATAATTGCAACAATAGAAAGACCAATTATAAATTTCTTCTTTCTCATATCATCATCCCCCTTACTTAAATTCTAACAAAATTCCCCCAGTACTGCTAGAAGAAAAGTCGTTCAATTTTTATATGTAATAAATATACTTTATATGAAATTCATGACGTTTGATTGCTGTTATATGCACAATCAAGCATTTTCGTGATTTCCGCATTTATAATAGTGACTAGGAGGCATATATGCAGTCATTTATTATATTTATACTTTATATGTTATAAATTTGTGGCGAAAAAACCACACGCTTGCGTGTGGGATGAAAGCCACATTTTACTTGATAAATACTTAGAAAAATGATATATAATCTATGTATATTAAAGTATAGAAAGTAAACAGATCATTAGTAAAAGTAACTATGATATGAACATACATACAACAAAACAACCATCACTGTAATCAGAAAAATCCTAATAATGCTGCACATATAGCGAACAATAATAACCATGCAGAACAGTGCAATCCTAATAATTCAGCATATCATTCAAGTTGTGGAAAAAAGTAATGGCACGAACAAAAAGTGACAATGTACAAATAAATATTTTCATTCCTGCTGGATGGAAAACAGAACTTGAAAACCTTGCACGTATCTATTTTGCTGAGGAAGGAGAGAGTATCATATTTTTTGACTTGCTTCGTATTGAAAATATCTGATACAGTATCACATCATCAAGTATTCTAAATTCATATTTCTGGTATGTAGAGGAAATGTTGAAACAGATATTACATTAAAATCTATTACCCCATTAAGGCTCTTGAAGTGAAGCCTGACCATATACATGTCTTTTTAGATGTACCACAAACTGCTGCTGCCTGTGATGTTGTAGGGACTTTTAAAGATATAAGCGCTATTGAACTATTCAAGGCATTTCCACAATTAATACAATTCTATGCAGGATGCGGTATTTTATATCTACAGTAATTAAGATATTAAGGAGCAGAAAAATGATAACTGATAAAGAACATAAAAGACATCTTAAACAATTTCATAAGCTTTCTGATAGACATATCTTAGCTGCTGAAACTGATATGTCTTCTTCTGATATACAAAAAGTTGTAAAGCTTTCGAATAAGATCAGAAAAGCAGGGAATGAGCTTGTAGGTCTTATGAGAAAGAATTATAACCAGCTTATGCGTACAAAGAGATACCGTAAATTGCTGTTTCTGTATGGTAACACTAAAGATAGGGATAAACGAAAAGCTTATGCCAAACAACTTAATGAAATGCAGAAAACTTATAATATTACATGGGAATACTGCAGAACGTCCATGATTCCAATAGGCAAGAAATATGGTGTAGCCGCTGTATTCGCGCTGACTAAAGCCGAAGATATATGGCGAGGTATTGAAAAATGCTTATATGGTAATGGTAATGCCATTCATTTCTCAAGATATGGAGAACTGCCTTGTATTCGTGCAAAGCAGATAAATCGCGGTATACCTATATCCGTTACAGATAATAAGCTTCATTTCAAGCTTGGCAGAATGGTATTTGGAATACAGGTGAATGATAGATTTCAACAGGATGAAGTAGATGCGGTTTTATCATATCTTGCCGAATCTGAGATTCTGGATGACAAGGCTGTCAACACTTTTATTAAAGATGGCTATTGCATAGATACATACAGCCCCTGCTATGCTACGCTTGTTCCCAGGATGATAAGAGGTAAATACAGAGTATATCTGCATCTTACTATCGAGGGTAAAGCGAAGCCAAAATATGATAAGCATGGCAATCCAAGACATAAATATGGCAAAGGTATGATAGGTGCTGATATTGGTACACAGACTGTTGCCTATACTTCCGATACAGAAGTAGGACTTAAGAATCTTTCAGAGCGTGGCAACAGTATTCAGACTTCTGAGAGAAAAGAGCGTCTGCTTTACCGTGCTATGGACAGGTCAAGACGTGCAACTAATCCGCAGAATTATAATGATGATGGTACTGTTAAAAAAGGCCGTAAAACCTGGAGATATTCTAATCATTATAAGAAGCTGAAAACAAAGCACTCTGAATTATGTCGTATTAATGCCATAAACAGACAGCTTGCAATAAATGAAGACGCTAACCATTTAAGAAGTCTTGGAGATGTATTTATCACTGAACCTAAAAATGCAGGCAAGCTTATGAGACGAGCCAAAGAAACTACGGTCAATAGTAAAGGCAAGTTTAATAGGAAAAAGCGTTTTGGCAGATCCATAAAGAATAGATGTCCTTCTGGGTTTCAAGCTGCTGTAGAACAGAAATTCAAGGTATCAGGTGGTACATATATTGAAGTATCTAATGATTACAGAGCAAGTCAATATGATCATACTGTTGATGACTATATTAAAAAGAGATTATCTGACCGAATGTATAAGCTGCAAGATGGTACTGAGGTACAAAGAGACTGGTATTCATCATTCTTATTATACTGTTACGATTACAGAACTAAAGATATAGATAAAAACAAATGTATTTCTGAATTTGATAAGTGTTACAACAAAGAAAAAGCCCTAATCGAATGGATTAAGGTTAACGAGATCAAGGTATTAAATAGCGGAATTAAGATAGCGTAAAACATATTCAGGGAGATTGACTATACTTCCTTACGAAAGTAGAAATTTACCGTTAATGTGGTCGCTGGACTGCTTGGTAATGAAAGTTCTGATTCAAATAGATTTACACTTGTAACTCCAAAGTCTGAAAATGATGTACGATTACAAGCTACACTTGGCAATCAGAACCCCAAGGGCTTGCCCGTGGGAGTAGTCAGATTATTAATTTAAAGATGGTACAGGAAATCACAAAAGATTCAGCACTTCTTGTAGATGGTACTTCTATTCCTATTAGCCGTAGTTACTATAAGGCTTTAAAAGATCAAATTAATAATCTTATTCCATGAACAAAGGACGATTAGATCACATGATTTAATCGTCCTTTATTTCAATTCTTTCCTTTACCTAATCACTTTATTTCATCTTTTATAACTTGAATATACTCCAAGTCTATTTAGTCACCCAGAAACTCAATGGTGTTTTTTACTTATATAATGCATTGTAAAGTTTTAATAATTGGTCATCTCTATTCTTAATTGCTTCATGATCTTTTCCATCATGATAATCATAGAATCCTTGCTGAGTTTTAATTCCAAAATGACCTGATTCATAAAGTTCAGCTAATTCATGTGGTACCTTTGTATCATTACATAAGTCTTCCATTAGACAATCACTAATATGATAGAAAGTATCTAATCCACCAAAATCAGCTACTTCTAGAGGACCTAGACAAGCATATCTAAATCCTAGGCCATACTTCATGACTGCATCTATATCTTCTTTAGATATAACACCCTGTTCTACTAGATACAGTGCTTCTCTTAATACCGCAAATTGAATTCTGTTTGCTGCAAACCCCAATACATCCTTTTGTACAATAACAGGTTTCTTACCAATTTGAATACTTAAATCCTTTATACTTTGAGCAACACTATCTAAAGTATGATCACCTTTAATAATTTCGATGAGAAGAATTAAATGTGAAGGATTAAACCAATGCATTCCTATGAAACGTTCTGGTTTATACACAGCTGATGCTAATGTATTAATAGAAATACCTGAGGTATTTGTGGCAAGAATTGTATCTTCTCTTACAATCTTAGATATTTCTTTATAGAAACTTTGTTTAATCTCTACCTTTTCAATAATACTTTCAACAACTAAATCACAATTTTTAAAGCATGATTTATTTGTTGTATAAGTTAAATGCTGGTGTAGTTTTTCTTCTTCTTCAATTGCGAGTTCATGCTCTTCTATAAGAATCTTTGTATTTTCCTGGATTCTATTTCTCGCATTCTCAATGGCTTCATCCTTCAAGTCATAGATAGTAACATCAAAGTTATACTTAGCAAAAATCTGAGCCATTGAATAACCCATTGTACCAGCACCTGCAATAACTATATTCTTAATATCCATTAGTCAATCTCCATTTCTAATAAGGCACTACCTAAAGTTTTACCATGCATATCTACAGCAAGTGATCTAGTAACACCACCACCTAATGCATCTTCCATTACAAAGTTTAAAGCACTGATAGTAGGCATTTCATATCTAGTAATCTTCCCATGCACAATATCCTTAAAATAATCCTTAAGCTTTTCTTCTGTCACTTTTTCTTTAATAAGTTCATAGTCTTCATCTTTATATGCAATAACTGAAATAACAGAAATATTTCCTTTATCACCTGTTCTAGAATGCGCAATTTCTTTTAATAGCATAGTCTATACCTCCAAGTATCCTACAGTAATATGAAAATGTTCAGTAGGAATCAAAATAGATGCAATACTTACGATATCTTTAATTGTTTTAACTGCTCCTCCTCCACCAGAAGGACCATTTGTATAAAGAGCTTCTACTTCATTTCCGACAAGTCCTGCTTCTTCCTTACTCTTCACTCTAGCGGCTACTCTTAATCTAATTTCATTTGGTACATACTGTCCCATTCCATCAGAGATGCTATCCATATATAAAGAATTCAAGCCAATATAATCGAAACGTACTTCTTCAGCCTTTAAACCTATCATTTCAAAACGATGTTCTAGTACTTCTTTTGCAAGTTTTGCTTTAGCAAGCGCATTTCTTCCCCCGTAACTGATTTGTCCTTCGCCAATATAACAATCATGGTAACCAACACTTGTCTTATAATAACCATTTGGTGCTTTACCACTCGCATTTTCTATTCTTACTTCATTTTCACCAATCTGTTTTACAGTAATTTGAGAGAAATCTGCAATAACATCTGGTGTAAAGTAATTCTCTGGATCCTGAATTTCATAGAGAGACTGTTCCTTAACAGTTTCTGTTGTAACAATTCCACCAGTATTTGGAAGTTTTGATACAACACCATCTCCATTTTCATCTACTTCAATAATTGGGAATCCTAAATTCCATAATTCAGGGACCTCTTTATAACCAGGATCCGCAAAGTAACCACCTGTCACCTGTCCAGCACATTCTAATAAATGACCTACCCAAGTTCCTTTTCCTAACTTTTCATAATCATCCATAGCCCATCCAAACTCATAAACTAATGGACCTAAGCTAAGAGAAGGATCAGCCACTCTTCCCGTAATAACGATATCTGCATTATTCTGTAATGCTTCTACAATACCAGCACAGCCAATATAACCATTTGCGGATAATACTTCACCATCAATAGCTGATAAAGGTTTCTTAGTTTCCATAGTGACATATTCCTGATAGTCTTCTAGTTTATCTGATACATCATCACCTTCAACATAAGCAATCTTTAGATTAGTTAATCCTTTATCTTTTGCCATTTCCTGACACTTTAATGCAGCATAATAAGGATTCGCTGCGCCCATATTAGTAATAACTTTAACTTTATGTTCCTTTAATGCATCTAAAATACGATCAAAACGATATTCAAATAATGCATTATATCCTTTTGTAGGATCTTCCATTTTAGCTTTCTGAGCTAGAGAGATAGTTCTTTCAGCTAAGCATTCAAAAATAATATAATCAAGATTTCCTCTTTTGATTAAGTCAATAGCAGGTTCAATACGGTCTCCCGCATAACCTGCACCACTGCCAATTCTTACTTTCTTCATAATAATATCCCCCTGTACAAAAAGTGCTGATTATTCAGCACTTTCTCCTTCTTTTAATAATTGATTATCATATGCTTTCATGAACGGTGCTGCAATAATAATATCTAATACTAATAACCCAAACCATACAAAGACTGCTTTAATATCCATTGATGCAAGCCAAGCTTGTAATGGACCAGGGATTGTAAATGGTAATGAAATATAGAATTTCTTTAAGAATCCACAACTCATAAGTGTATAAGCAATAGCAACATTCAAATTGTTACAGATATAGAAGATAATGAGTGTAAATGGGTTTAATACTGTTGGTAAACCAAAGATGACTGGTTCATTAATGTTGAATGCTGTTGAAACAACCGCAATCTTCGCAATAGATTTTGATTGTGATGCTTTAGAGAACAATAATAAACAAAGCACTACTGCCATATATGAAATATAACCACCATATACAGTATTAAATGCACCTGCAAAAATAAATGGAAGTTCTTTACCTGCTGCATAGGCTTCAGCATTCATAGCAAGAGCTGCTGTTGTAACTGGAGTAACAACAACGCCTAACATGTTTCCACCATGAATACCAAAGAACCAGAAAGTTGTCATCAATAAGTTAATGATAATAATAGACTGTAATGAACCTGTTGCTGATAATAGTGGCTGGAAAATCGCATAGATTAATCCTGAAAATCCTGTACCTACAAAAGTAGTACATAATGCATCAATAGCCATAAAGAATACTAAACTTGCTACACCTGGAATTAATACATTGAAAGGTGCTGCAACATTTGGTGGCACTGAATCTGGTAAACGAATAACAAGATTCTTCTTCATAAAGAAATGATTGATTTCAATAACACCAATCGCAACTAAGATTGCTGTAAACATTCCACTTGCACCAATGTTGGTTAATGGAATCGCTGTTACTGTTGCTTCACCTGCTGTGAACGCTGTAGGAATACCAGCCACACATAAATATACTAGTAAAGTTGTAATGAGATTAGAGATTGTATCCATCTTATAGTATTTACATAGACGATACGCAACACCAAGTACAACATAAATTGAAATAGCTCCAATTGTTAAATTGTATGGAATCATAAGTGTTGTTTTAAAAGTTGCTGCGAGATCACGCCATGCACATAAAATTGTTGTTAATATATTAGTTGCTTTTACTGAAGCATCTACTGGAGGCATTGCAAATAAAATCGCAAAACCACCGATAATTGTTACTGGCACTAGAATTGTTAATCCATCACGAACAGCAGCTAAATGTCTCTGTTGTGAGATTTTCATTGCTACAGGAACAACATATTTTTCTAGTACTGCTTGAAACTTATTCATAAATCCTGAATTTTTTTTGTTCATAAATAATCCTCCTCACTTGTGTCATGTTTTATAACCGGTTTCATTTGACACATCTAGCATAGCATGAAATGAATGGCTATGCAATATTTATTTTTAATTTTTGAATTTGCTTTCATTTTAGATAAGTGTGTGCTATACTTGCAATTGCAAGGAGGTAAACATATGCAAACTGGTTATAATAAATTAAACATTACACCTAAAAAGGCAGTACGTATTGCTGGATATAATAGAAAAGAATTATCTAAAGGTGTATTGGATCCAATAGAAATTAACTCTTTAGTCATTAAAGAGGATAAACAAACAATTATTATCTCTATTCTAGATTCTATTATTATTGAGGATAGTGTGATTTTACCTGTTAAACAGGCTATTTTTGATAAATATGGTATTCCATTTGAACAAATAGTTATAGGCTGTATTCATACACACTCTGCGCCTGCCTACTTTAAACCATTTTTTGAAAATGTATATATTGATCCAGAATTACAGCGCAATCTTATTAAATCCTTTATTGAAAGTATTTCTTTAAGTATGAATTCTTTAGAGGATTCTTTTCTAACAATGGAAAAAACGGAGATAGAAGGTCTCTATGGTAATCGAAACAACAAGAATGGTATTGCAGATAAGAGTGTTCATGTTATTCATTTTATGAATAGCCATTCAAAAAAGGACATCTGTTCATTCATTCAGATGTCTTGTCACCCTACTATTTTAAATGGTTCTAATTTAAAGTTATCTGCCGATCTACTTGGATGGGTTCGTCAAAAGTATCAACAAAAGACAAATGTTCCATGTATGATTGTTAATGGATACTGCGGTGATGTCTCTACTCGTTTCTATCGTGAACTTAAAGGCGAAGATGAATTAGAGAGAGTATCATCTTCAATCATTAATCAGATGAATCATTTACACACATTAGACACTAATACTGAAGGATTAAAATTCACTACATTCGAAAAGAAATATTCCTATAATGGACAGACAGATCTTTTTGTACAAAGTGAAATTCCTCATCTTAAAAAGATAATTGCTCAATCTGACGATACTTCACAATTGGCTATGTCTAAAATGTTACTTCATAATCTAGAATTTAAAGCAAGTAAAGGGGAAATGACATTAAACCTTTATAGTCATATCATTAAACTTGGTAATATTCTTTTGATTTCTCTCCCAGGAGATATTACTACTGTTTTAGGTCAAAGAATAGTGAATACATTTAAAGATTACCACGTTATTATAATGGGTTATTGTGAGAATTATTCTAACTATTTTGTCTGTAAGGAAGACTATGGGAAGTATTTTGAAACATACATTTCTCGTTTATCTAAAGGAAATGCGGATGATTTTATCCAGACAGTTATTGATCAGACACGTGTTTTATTAAAGTAAATTCTTTCGAATTTACTTTTTTTACATTATAATAAGAAAAGAAATTGAGGTGGTTATATGAACCCATTTGAAAAGATGGATTTAAAAAAGGATTCATTCACAAAAAAAGAACTTATGCTTTACGATGTACTGAAAGATAATTTACAGAATATTTTAAGTTTTTCTGCAAGTGACTTATCAAAACAATATAATATCTCACAATCTACGATTACTAGATTCTGTCAAAAAATCGGCTATGATGGATACAATGAGTTTAAGTTTGATGTATTTAGATCAGGAAAACAAGGAAATTCATCTAAAGACAATCTTTCTACTTTGGATGCATATATTAAGCTTATAGAAATACTTAAATCATCTATTGATTATCAACAACTTAATCAATTTGCATCTGATATTGTAAACGCAGAATCTATTATTATTCTTGGAATGCACAAAAGCGCGCTTCCTGCAAAACTGTTACAATATAACCTATTTAAATATGGCAAGAAGGCTATTTTCTTAGACTATGGAGACATCGTCAATGATTTTCAACAGTTAATAAATCAAGATGATATGGTTATTATCTATACAAATAGAGGAAATGTACTTGGATCTATCAATACAACACTTAAAGATATGTCTAAGAAACTGTCTTTTAATCTATCTATTATTACTATGAATGATAAGCTTTCTATAAAAAAATATACAAACAACTATATCTGGCTTCCATCTACTATTAACCAAGGATTTCAGAATTACCTAGAAAATCAGGTTATATTCTTTATTTATACGGATATACTTACATCAGAAATAGCCAAATTAATGTAAAAATAGCACAAAGACCTAGACACCTAAATGTCTAAGTCTTTTATTATATCTTCAGATTCCACAAACTCAGGATCCATATGTGTCAAGAAATGCCACTCATCTGTATTTCTGTATAAGATGGCTTCGCCATCTTCAGAATCAAAATAAGCTCTCTCTACCTCATATCCTTTAGATTCTAAGTATTGTTTAACACATCTATAGTTGTATTCTCTTTTCTCTATGTAGTCCTTAATTTCATCATTAGGAATAGAATAAGCATCCACTCTTGTAGATCCTTCAATCATTCCATTTCCTGGTGTAGATAAGTCCACTATCTCATTCCAATAAATATCTACTCTTCCATCACCAGTAAACATATATGTAGTAAAAGGTACAATATGACCATTATATTCTAGTTCTACATAATCAGGTACAGTAGTAGGATCAAAGTACTCATACTCAAACCCTTCAATATCTTCATACTGATATCCAGTTAATTGAGATATAAGCTTTCTACCTTCCTCTATTGAGCCAAATAAGCCAACATTAGTACTTAACTCACCTTGACTTAATTGTAATATATACATAGTTATCACCTATTTTTTATAGTAGCTTAAGTTCTCTTCTAATCCATCTGTAATAGCTTCTTTAAGCTTTTCTGGACCTACCACAATAATCATTGGACCAAACTGTCTAATCCAGTTCATTAAACCTGTATTAAAGATAATTCCTTCAACACGTGTTTCATACCATTGATGATCATTCTCTATTGGCGCAATAGTCTTGTTAATGGTAATATCTTTTCCTAAACGTGATACAACTTCTCTAATAAGTACACCATCAAACTTAATATGCAGTGTAATTTCATCACCATCAAAGAAACTATTCATTGACTTCGCAAGTGATTGTTTCAATGATTCACTCATTTTTTCCTCATCATCAAAATCAAAATAATATGTACGGCTCTTATCTAGCTTTCTAATACGATCAATACGGAATGTAGTCAATGAGTCCTTATGCTTATTATAATAAGCACGTAAATAGTAATGACCATCCACAATCACTGTATTATAAGGACTCACATTATAATATTCATGATTAATACCTGCATTACCCTTAGTAGAATATGTTTCTACAGGATGTCCGTCCCTAATAGAATAGTCTACATACTGGAAACGTATATCCTTCTTATTACGTATTGCGGAAGTAATAATCTTTAGATTTTTACTTAGAGAATAGACACCTTCATCATCATCTTCTAATTCTGGTACAATGAGATAATCCTTCTGTTTAGCAGGTGAAAGTTTTAAAAGCTTATCAACTATTTCTCTTTTATCATTATTTGTAAGATCTTGACGATAATTCACCATATCAATAAGTAATTGTATCTGTGCTTCATCAAAATAACCTGTTTCAATCATATAACCAAAACGTCTCACTGCTTTGATTATTTCTTTTCCAAACATTAAAGATGTAAATACATTGATCTGTTTAATCACTGCATATACAGCTTTTAAACCAATATCATAACCTTTTTCTTCTAATTGATGCTGTATATCTTCTGCACTGATGCATTCCTCTGAATTCATCAATAATGAGAAGACAGCCCACATTTTTTCTCCCATCTTATGCCTCCTGATACCTGGTAAGATACCTTTTTACTATAATGATCCACAAGCTGGAAATAACCAATTAAGTCATAAGATGCATAAAGATTTAAAAGTGATTCGTCTGGTTCCTCAACACAATTCTGTAAGTATTCATAAGCCCCTTCTATATCTTCTTCTACTAAAGAAAAGTAAGCAGCCTGTGCATAAGTAATCACTTCTTTATCTACTAATAAAGAGATAAGTGCAAGATATGAGAAAGGCATCAAATGTCTCACAATACGGTATACATCTAATGGTGATCCATTATGGAGCATATAGTTACATAAATTCTTATTCAATGATTGAATACGAGGATGTTCTCCAAATAAGTATTCAATCATTACGAGATGATTTTCTAAACATTGCATATCATCTATTTCATAGAGTTTCTTTAAGGCAAGACCTAAGTATTTCTTTTGGTGTGCCTTAATATAACCTTCTATTTTCTTCTGACTTCTGCAAGTATCAATAAATGAATCATGATATACATCAATAACATCTAAATAGTCCTTTAATTTATTTAATGAGATTGATGTAATTTCTTTATAACTTTCTAACATATTCTTTCCCTCCTCTTTTTTCTAACACTATTATAGCGAAGAGAAAGAATTTATGCGTTAAAGTTAATGGTGACAACGCCTTATTATAGGTGTTTTGATAATTTTCTTTTTATTAATAATCCCATAAGTTCATATCCGGGTAGTTTGTTTCATATAAGAACTGTTCATTCATGACTTTAGTCAATATGGCAGCCCAGAGTATTAATGCATAAAATGAATTATTTAAACATTGTACTGTACCTCCACCATTGACCTTATCTTCATATACATAAAGTTCTTCTTTTTGTGATGGTACATAATCTAGTTCATCTAGATCATCTAATATACCATCATATGGTCGCGTACTCATTTCTTCTATGACATCAATCCACTTCTTATATGCTTCTTCTGTATGATCATATGAGAAGAAACGTATCGCAGCACGCAGCTTGTATATAGCTGCATAGACTGCATTGAATGTAAGTTCTGTATAGGGTTTTTCTGTAATAAGCTTAGGTAAGAATATACCTGGCTTAAAAGTCAAATGAATACTAGGTTTTACATCAGTATAATCATGGGTAATACCCACACTCGTACGTACATATTCTCTTGATAGTTTTATTAATGCAAGACATACACACATATTTGCATATTTCATATCATCTACTAATGGGAGTGAAAAACCTAAGTCTGCACCATATTGTCTAGAGAAGAAAGGCTTAAAGACAGCTTCTTCATCATATTTATAAGTAACCGCAAAAGTATAGTCTTTAAATGTAATACCATGAGTCTTAAGAGAGTCTCTTAATGCTTCATCATAATCCTCATAATTATTTTCCAACATATCCTCTACGACTTCACCACTTGTCATAACTGCTTGAAAGCTTAATTCCTGTAAAAGAACTGCTGCTTCTAATCTTTTAGTAATTTCTCCTTTGGTGATACACGTCATATCACCACTTTTCAATAAATAACGCAAGCTTTGTGTAGCTGCACTTGTCTGTACAACCATTTCAAATTCTCTTTGCATATATATACCTCCTTTCTATATAAAAAAAGCAGATTCATCATCTGCTTCCTACTCTGCGAGATTTTTGATGAATTGGATTCCTACACCACCAATTCCCATATGAGCACCTACAACACTTGGTAACTCTCTCATGGTAACTTGACATGGACCTAATTGTTCTTCAAGATAGTCTCTTACACGCTGAGCTTCTTCAGGTGCAAGAACATCTTCAATCGCAAATGTATAATCTTTCGCATTTGCGCCTCTTTCAACAACACGATCAGCAAGCATCTTACATGCCTTACGTGTTGTTCTTACTTTGCCTAAAGTATCAATCTTACCACCTAATTCACTATTCAATTCCATAACTGGAACAAGCTTCAACATATTGCCAAGCATTGCGACTGCAGGCGTAATACGCCCACCCTTTTTAAGGTGATTCAAGTTTGGTGTAAAAATAATTGTACCTGAATGCTTAACCATATCTTCAAGCTTTTCTTTAATTTCAGAAACAGACTGACCCTTTTCTACTAGTTTTCGTGCTGCTTCAATAAGCTTTTTTTGAACATGTGCTGTTCCTTGAGAATCGATTAAAGTAATAGGCATTTCTACTGTATCAGCTGCAACCTGCATACCATTTAATGTAGATGATAAACCAGTTGCGATAGGAATCCCAATTAACTCATCATAACCATCTCTTTTTGCATCTTCCATAGCCTTCATTAAAGAACCAGTCGAAGGTTGAGATGTTGTAAACATATCATCTGTTTCCTTCATCTGATTAAATACATCAAGACTTGTGATTTCTAATTGATCTAAATATGTCTGACTACCATGACCAATACATAATGGTGCAATATAAATACCTTCATGCTCTCCATTAATATCAATCTGACAGCCACTGTCTGCAATAATCGCTATTTTACTCATTTTTAATACCCCATCAGTGATAATACACTATGTACATTATAGTTTATTTCTTTTTATTTTACAACTTTTACGCTATAATACGAACGGGTGAAACTATGAGATCAATCAAAGAAACAACGACAAATACAATCATTATTAAGAAATCAGAATTCATTACTACCCTAATTCCATGTAATGATGAAAAAGAAATAAAAGACTTAATAGAACTTTATTCCAAAGATGATGCAACACATAACTGTGTTGCTTATCGAGTAGGTCCTTTAGAAAAAGCAGATGATGATGGAGAACCATCAGGTACTGCAGGACTTCCTATGTTGAATGTATTACAAAGACAAAAGATAGATAATGTGATTGCGATTGTAACACGTTATTTTGGTGGCATTAAACTAGGGGCTGGAGGATTAACTCGTGCTTATACTAATAGTGTTGCAGATGCATTAAAAGAAGCAGAAATAGTCGATAAAGAACTTGTTAAACTATATCGTATTAGTGTTGACTATCACTTCAGCCGTAAGGTATCTTATTTAATACAATCTAAGAATCTGTTATTAATGAATACTGAGTATGATGAAGAAGTTCACTATGATGTTTATTTAAGAGATACATCATTTTTAAATGAACTCAATGAACTGACTGCATCCAATATGCATTATGAGGTTGTAAAGGAAGATTATATTCCTGTTGAGGTATAAAGATGTCTAGTATAGAAATATTACTTATTGGTATTGGGTTATCCATGGATGCTTTTGCGGTATCTGTATGTAAAGGATTGTCTGTAAAGAAGTTATCTATTAAGAATATATTGTTATGTGGTGTATGGTTTGGTGGATTTCAGGCATTGATGCCATTTATTGGTTATTGTCTTGGTTCTACATTGAGTGGTTTAGTGGATTCTATTGACCACTGGATTGCATTTATATTACTCGCATTTATTGGAATCAATATGATTAAAGAATCTTTTGAAGAAGAGAAACAGAATGATGACTTCTCATGGAAGACAATGTTGATGCTTGCTATTGCGACTGCCATTGATGCACTTGCGGTAGGTGTTACGTTCTCTTTTGAATCAATCAATATCTTCATGGCTATTTCTATTATTGGTTTAACGACATTTATTATTGCATCAGCTGGTGTATATATAGGTCATATATTTGGGAATAAATATCAACAGAAAGCACAGATCACTGGTGGTATTATTCTTATTCTCATAGGTGTTAAGATTTTAATAGAAGGTTTAGGAATTATTTAAGAGAATCTACGTGATTCTCTTTTTTATTGGACTATAATATATAAGAGGTGATTTAAATGAATGAATTATCAAAATTATATCAGTTAGTATTAAACAGAGAATTAGATATTCCTAAAGGTCATATTCTAGATATTAAGAAGATTGACCATAAACTTCTTGCATTTATGCAATGTGTGTATAATACAGGAGAACTAGGACATGTTTATACATTCTGGGATAAAGATACTCAGGTTGATCAAAATGCTCTTTTAGACACTTATATTGAAGGTATGCGCTTATTAATGAGTACTGCGTATGACTTACAGATTGATGAAATCAAGAATCATGAAGAAATGCCTGAAAAGAGCAGTTCTGTTGACTTACTCTTTAAAGTCAATCAGGATATTCTAGATTTAAGAAATGGTTATAGTCCTATTAAGTTACAGGATGCTTTGGATGATTATTTCCATTTTGGATTTTCTCTAGGTATCACATTTGATGATATGTTGGAAGGATTGTAAAAAAACATAATAAATACATAGAGAATACATACGAATTACACAACTTACATGTATATTATAAGCATGAAAGAGGTGATTCTTATGATCTATATTATTCTAACTATTATTGCAGTATTATTAAGTACTTTAATCATGGGAGTTGCAAATAAGTATACAAATAAAAAAATCCATGATCTTGATCATGAATTGAATATACATTGAGACTCCCCCATTACGAAAAGAAGGCAGCTTATTGTGGCTGTCTTCTTTTCATTTGAATTCCTTCATATTCGTTATGGATACTTTTTACGATACTATTGAAATCATTATCAGGTACAATAACATCACATATAGCATCAGATGAACCATATACAATACTTTCTTTTATATCTAATTTTTCTTTTAATCTTTCCAGCATGTTTTCTGGAGTGGCGTCATAAGAAAGAATCTTAAGTAAGCACATGCCTTCAAAATAATCTTCTTCTACAAAATAACGCAATTGTTTATGTAATCCTAAATCTATCAGGTCATCTATAATATCATAGATAATCTCTTTTGTATTAAGAATACTTATATAAAGAGGTTGATATGAGTGTGTAGGCATACCAAAGATGTAATTACGATAAGGGGATTGACGCATCATATCATAATAGTCCATTTGTTCGGACTGATCGAAACTATTATAATATGTCAATAATACATCGTCTTTGAGAACGTGATAGAAGTAATTAAGATGTTTATCATCTAATAATTGAGTGATCTTTGTACCTAATGTTTGTGATAATGGGTAGGTACAAAGTAATTCATTTTTTGGTACGTCATACAAAATTGCACCATCTAATGCGATCACTGGAAGATGCAATTTAAGATGTTCTATTTCTGCCTGCATGGATGCAGGTGTTCTTTTTGTGATAATTGTAAATAAAGCACCATCATCTACTATTTTATTCAATTGAGTCTTATTGAAGTCATTTAACTGCTGGTGTGCTGTTTGTTCCATATCATCAAGTTCAGCTACAAAGAGAACATCATTTCTTCTTTTAACTGGTAGATGTAATGTACAAACAAGATAACCTACACCAACACCAATACATGTATCTAAGACACGATAAAATAAGAATGCGTAAGGTGAAATACCAGCATGGGGAATCACTGCAACACTTAAATAAGCCACACAGGCCATAAATGCCATATGCTGTACTTTAAATAAGACTGTCAAATAAATAGTCAACATAATAAATAATGCATTAAGTAAATCCCATGCGAGATCAATATGGATGAAAGGCTGTAAAAACATGACAATAGCTCCTGTAATTGCCCCTATAAGTGTGCCGAGGGCTCTTACAAGTGCCTGGTTCTTTTCATTCTCTTTATCTGGCTGAATACAGATAATTGTGGTTATAAGGACATAGAAAGGTGATCTCTGTACACCAAAGAGAGTGAATAATACCATGATGATGAAGACGGCAATACTTGTTTTAATAATACGTAATCCGATTCTAGGCATAATTACAACTCCAAACTATCATTACCGGCTTCAGCCATCATTTTTTCTCTACAAGATAGAACTAATCCATCAATAATTTCCATATGTTCAACCATCTGTCTTCTAAACAAATGTGTAGGAAGCAATATCGCAATTTCATCATAGTCTTTATCATTCTTCTCTCCTGTTTCCTGTCCATAATAGACACGAGCAAGAGGTGCTTCTTTTTGAATACTGAAGAATGTGTCCCAGATGATTGCATAAACCTGCGCAGGTGTAAGATGAAGCTTCTTAGTATCAGGAAGTGCATAAAGAAGTAAGATGCCTCTGACTGCATCTGTCTTTCTCTGGTCTACTGAACCGTCATGTTTATAATAACGTTCTATATCATAGCCATCAGCCAGATAAACAAGGGAACGGGGAACAGGCTGATGTTGTGAAAGGATACTTTTAAATCGTCTCATCGTATGGTGTGAGACGTCCTTTCCTTCTAACAGGTCTCCAGAAGGTGATGTAAGTAATACTGGATTTTCTCCTGCTTTGCCATGAAATGTTTGAGGAATCAAATATGCATCACGTAATAAATCAAACATAGATTTACCACATATAGCGAGTAATAATGCACTAATATCCTGATTTGAATAACTATCTAGAACGACTTTTGAAAAGGTCTCATTGTTTAATTCTTCTGATCCCTGAAAGTCTTCTAGACTTGAATTGAATGTTTCTCTTAGTCTTGCACAAGCTTCTTTACTTGCGAGTATTTTGTGAAATATGTTCTCTACTTCTTGAACACGTGGAAATAATGGTGTCATAGTTTTAACCTCCATCCACTTGTGATTATAGACTTTCTATATCATATGTAAAATGTATCTTTCAGATATTGATGATATGTTTATTACATGGCAAAAAAAGTGATTCATGATGAATCACTTGTAATAGTCTTTTGTATATTGAGACATTTCCTGTTTAAATAAACGCATAAGTATAGGTGCACAAAGTAAATAAAAGACAAAATTACCTACTGCATGGAATGTATCAAATAAGAGCCCCTGGGCATAATAGATACCAAACCAGACAGGACCACCAATAATTAATTGTTCGAGTGAGACAACAAAACCAAAGACATAACCCATTAAAAAGGCATAAAGAGCCATAAGAAGTAATGGGGGTTCTTTGTTTATTTTCTTATAGAAGTCACTGATACATTGAGTGAATAAACAGATGACTACCCATGAGAGAATCTGAAAGATTGTCCATGTTCCCATACCTAGAATCATATTGGATGCAATAGTTGTTACTACTGTGAGTTTAATTCCAAATGATAAGCCAAATAAGAGTACAGATATAATAATGATAGATGTAACAGGTTTAAAGTTAGGAAGTGCCTGTAAGGCTACTCTAGAGGCAATATTGACTGCAGAGAGAATACCTATCAAACATATTTCTCTTGTCTTATTGTTCAATGTTGACATAATACCAGATAACTTGATCTCCTGCTTTTAACCTATAAGCTCCTGCCCCAATATTTGGTGGTGTACCATTCACTTTATACATCCATCCAGAACTTGGTCCATGATCAAATTCTTTTAATCCATCTATACCTGATACATAAACAGTAGAACCAAACCCTTTTGTAGAGATACTCTTACCATTCTGTTTCGCAAGTTCTCTTAAGACACTATAAGCTGTAGAAGAACTATTCACTTCTATATTCCCCTGCATCATTGTGCTATTTACTCCAATCACCTGTACTGAAACAGTTTGTTTTATAGGTGTTTCCTGTTTAGGTGGTTCTACCTGTTGAGGAGCAGAGGTTTCTTGTTTACTAGAAGAAGTGTTTGTTTCTGTCTTCTTTGTCTCTTGTTTAGTAGAAGAAGATTTTGTTTCTGTTTTCTTTGTTTCCTGCTTCTTTGTCTCTTGTTTACTAGAAGAGGATTTTGTCTCTTTTTTCTTTGTTTCCTGCTTCTTAGTCTCTTGTTTACTAGAAGAATCAGATGATTTTATATCAGTCTTCTTCGATTCTTCTTGTGACTCTATTTGTTTTGTCTCTTCTTTTTTGGAAATATCTTTCTTCTTTATGCTACTTTTCACTTCATTACTAATAGTAGACTGAGACTGGAATTGTCCAGTTATACCACGATAAGCTGTAAAGCCAAATATAAAGACAAAAGCGATTGCGACAAAGGCAATCGCTAATTGTTTAGTTGTGAATTTCTTCATTATTTCTTTTTACTTTTAATAACTAATACGATCACACCAACAGCGGCGATAGCTGCCACTACATATGCCATCACATTTGTGTTATCACCTGTATTAACTACTTTTACTGTTTCCTTCTTTGGTTCAGTTGTAGTTGTTTCTGGCTTTACAGCTGGTGTAGTTGTACCAGGTGTAGTAGGTGTACTAGGTTTTGTAGGTGTTTCAGGTTCAGTCACTACTGGTGTAGTAGTATTTGTATAGTCTCTTCTAGCTCTTAATACAAAGCTTCCGTTATTGATTACACCAAGTGCTCTTGCGCCTTCTACTGATGCATAAGCATTAGGTTCTAACTGACTTGTACTATAATTTAAAGCATTGAATGTACCATCTTCATTCTGATAAGAAAGTAAATAGTTATATGCATTTGTATCTAATGTATAACCTGCAGTAGATAACCCTTCTAATACGCAAGACTGAGTATCCGCATTTCCACCCCAGCCAATATCATAAGAACCATCTGCACTATTTAACTTAGACTGTACAAAAGTATATGCTTTTGAGATAGCTGCATCATAAGTAGAACGTCCTGCAACACTTAATGCTTCCATAGCCCATCCAGTTGTATCTAGATCTGCATTTGGTCCCTTATATTCATACCAGTAAGCACCATTGTCCATAGCCATAGTAGATAACTTATCTGCAACAACTTTTACCTTAGGTGAGTTTACTGTTTCTAAAGCCATTAATGTCCAAATAGTAGCCCCACATCCACCATTTACATCATTTGTAAGAGTACCATCTTCCTGTACTCTATTTTCTAAGATTTCTACTAAGTTAGTCTTATTGAAATCTTTTGGATTTTCACCTAATAAAGAAATTGCGATAATAGACTTAGCTAAATCACCATAAGAAGCAGTAACATAATCTGTTTCCTTGAAGTTATTCAATAAAGCATCAGCCTTATAATCAGCTTCCATACCTGTAGCTTCATACGCAATAACTGCATCAGGACTATCTAAAGTAATAGTCTTTAAATAATTTTGTGATTTTATTAATGCATCATCATTCGCAAAAGCTGCTGAGAATGATAACGCAAATGTTAAAGCGATAGAAGTTAATACTGTAAATATTTTTTTCATTCTTATTCTCCTCCAAATACTTTATGCGCAAAACGCACTGTTTCCATTGCGTCTTTCGCATAACAATCTGCACCGATACGATCTGCATATTCCTGAGTCATAACGGCTCCACCTACAACTGTTAGTGTATCAGGCTTCTTTTCCTTCAATAGTTTTATAGTATCTTCCATACTCACTACTGTTGTTGTCATTAAAGCACTGAGTCCTACTAGTTTTACATCTTCTTTTATTGCAGTATCCACAATTAGTTCAGGTGGTACATCTTTACCAAGATCAATGACATCATAGCCATAGTTTTCTAACATAACCTTCACGATATTCTTTCCAATATCATGAATATCACCCTTAACTGTCGCAATGATGATTTTTCCTTTCATTTCTCTCGGTTTGCCTGCCATAGAGTCTTTAATGACTGCAAATGCAGCCTTAGCTGCTTCAGCACTCATTAATAACTGAGGTAAGAAGATAGTGCCTTTTTCAAATCCTTTCCCTACTTCATCAAGGGCAGGAATCAATTCTTCATTAATAATTTCTAGTCCTTCTTTAGTTTCAAGTTGTTTTTGAGTAGCTTTACCTGCATTTTCACTCATACCACGCTTGATACTTTCATATAAAGACATATCAACCGCTTCACTCTTTACAGGAGCTGGTGCACTATTACCATAGGCGCTAATATATTCTGTAAAGTTTGTATCAAGCCCACTTAAGGCAAGATAGGCACGATATGATTTCATCATTGCTTCTGATGAAGGATTGATGATTGCACAGCTAAGTCCTGACTGCATCGCCATAGTAAAGAAGTTCGCATTCACAATTGGTCTTTGTGGAAGACCAAAAGAGATATTAGAAACACCTAAAATAGAATGTCCATGTAATTCATCTCTAATAATACATAATGTTTCTAATGTCGCAATGGCAGAAGTAGGATCTGATGAAATAGTCATAGCGAGTCCATCGATTACGATATCCTTAGGTTCAATACCATATTTACTTGCTTCTTTATAGATCTTCTTCGCAATACGAATACGATCTGCCGCATTATCTGGAATGCCTGCTTCATCTAAGGCAAGTCCTACAACCACACCACCATATTTCTTTACTAATGGGAAAACAGCATCCATGGATTCCTGTTTACCATTAACTGAGTTAATCATAGCCTTACCGTTATAGTGTCTTAAGGCTGCCTCTAAGGCGATTGGATCTGATGTATCAATCTGTAATGGCAATGCAATGACAGACTGCAACTTCTTCATAACTTCTACCATCATCTTAGGTTCATCAATTTCTGGTAGACCTACATTGACATCTAGAATATGTGCCCCTGCATCTTCCTGTTTTAAACCTTCAGATAAGATATAGTTAATATCTCCATCACGTAAGGCCTGCTTGAATTTCTTCTTACCAGTTGGGTTAATACGTTCCCCAATAATAACTGGTTTAGGACCTATTTCTACAGCCTGTGAGAAAGAAGTCACAACAGAGATATTCTTCTTTACAGGTGGTTCAATAGGCAGGTCTTTCACTAATGCAATTGTTTTTGAGAGATATTCTGGTGTAGTCCCACAACATCCTCCAAGTACATGCACATTCAATGAGGCAATCTCTTTCATCTCTAAAGCGAATTCATCTGCATTCATATCATAATATGTATGACCTTCATCATCAGTCTGAGGTAAACCAGCATTAGGTGTCACAATAATAGGTGTAGAAGAAACTTTAATCATTCTTTCTACAAAAGGTTTAATTTGTGTTGGACCTAATGAACAGTTAATACCCAATGCATCAATATGTAACCCTTCAAGTAAGGCAACTACTGATTCTGGTGTACCACCTGTCAACATCTTACCTTTTTCATCAAATACAACAGTCGCACATACAGGTAAATGTGAATGTTCCTTAGCGGCTAGTACTGCAGCTTTTAATTCATAGCTATCCTGCATTGTTTCAATAAGGATGACATCAGCACCCGCTTTAGTTCCATACTCAATGACTTCAGCATAAATATCTACAGCATCATCAAATGATAAATCTCCTAGTGGTTCTAAGAGCTTACCTGTAGGACCTAAATCAAGCGCAATCAGAGCATCAGTGCGTCCTGTAAGTTCTCTTGCCTTTTTTGCATGTTCTACTGCTTTTGTGACTATTTCTTCTAGGTTATCTGGATATTTTAATCTATTGGCACCAAATGTATTGGTGTTGATAATATCACATCCTGCTTCTAGATAACCTTTATTTAATTCAACAATCTTTTCTGGATGGTTGATATTCCATGTTTCAGGTAGTTCACCCGCTTGTAAACCCCAGCTTTGAAGTACTGAACCAGTACCACCATCCCAGAATAACCATTCTTTTGTAAGTCTTTCTTTAAATCCCATTAATCTATCCTCCTGAATTCACATTGTACAGGACAATTGGCACAGTCTTTTGTATGACGAGGCTGTGCATGATGTGTAATACCAATGATCGCCGTCACTGATTTGGATGGGACCATTAAGAGACTTTCTAATAAACTGATACCAATCTTATCCATCTGTAATATACGCATAAAATCTTTCTGATGATCTAATGCAAGATCTCCATAACCAGGTGAAAAGCGTGGCTTTAAGAATTCATTATTCTTATATGCCTCCTGATTAAGTTCTTCATTCACTTCATCACAATAAGCTTCTATCATAGCAGCTCCTGCTGCCTGATAGATCACTGCATCACTCATCTTAGTAAGTTCTGTACGTTTAATCAAACGATCGACTTCTATACCTATAGTAGCCGCAAAGAGATAAACAGCATGACAGCCTTTTAAGTTATTCTCTAAGTTTTTACTATGTATCACCATATCACCAATTGTGATTGTATGATTCTCTATTGTGAGAGGAAATCTTTTCACAATATGACGGGGTACAGCTGTTTTCTGTAATACTTCGATACAGCGATCTAATGCACTATTGATTTCAGTGAGATCACCTTCTACAGATTGACGGTATCCTAAGTATCGTAAAGCTTCTTTACGATTAATTTCTATCATTTAAGAATCTCCGAAATATTGTTCATGATGCCTTCGGCGATGTCTGGTTTATTCATTGTATAAACATGAATATGTTTTACACCATTCGCAATTAAATCAATAATCTGTTGAGATGCATAAATAATACCAGCCTGCTTCATGATTTCAGGATGATCACCAAATGCATCCACCATCATCTTAAAACGATAAGGAATAATAGATGTACCTGACATCTGTACAGCACGACTGACCTGTTTCGCATTAGTAATAGGCATAATACCAGCGACTACAGGTACATTAATACCAGCTTCCTTGATCTTATATAAGAAGTTATAGAAAACATTGTTGTCAAAAAACATCTGAGTTGTTAAGAAATCTGCACCTGCTTCTACTTTTTCTTTTAGATGCTGGATATCTTCCTTAATGCTAGGTGATTCTACATGTCCTTCTGGATAACATGCTGCCCCAATACAGAAATCACCTTTCTCTTTAAGTTCCTTGATTAACTGACAGGCATACTGATAGTCTTCTCCCACTTGACCATCCTTAGGAATATCTCCTCTTAATGCCATGATGTTTTCAATACCATTTTCTTTAAACTGTTCAACCATGGACTCTACATGTTCTCTTGTAGAAGAAACACATGTCAAATGAGCCATGACTTCAACATCATATTTCTCATGAATATCTTTCGCAAGTGCAACAGTATGTGCACTTGTTCCTCCACCTGCACCATAAGTCACAGACATGAAACTTGGATTTAAAGATGCAATCTTTTCTGCAGCCTTTAAGACATTTTCATATTTACTGCTTGTCTTAGGTGGAAATACTTCAAAAGATAAAGTGACTTTATCTTCGTTTAATAAATCAATAATTTTCATTGATATTATCCCCTTTTTTCATATTCTACATTATTTTTTTATTAAACACTAGTGTGTGTTTTATAATATTGTTTCAGAACTGAATCTAAGAATTCAGTAGATGCTGAAACATAATAAGGTTCCATACCACTCACAATAGTCAACATTCCATCAGTATATTTCATTTGTGGCTTCTTAAACATATGATTGACATATGCAAAGAACTTCTGTCCATCTAAATCTTCTAAGAAGACTTTAGAGAAACGTATTTCTAGTCCCTGGCTGCTATCCTTTACATCATCAATAAGTGGATCATGTGAAAGGATATCAAATCTTCTCTTGACTACAATATTACGTACCTGTGATGGAAGAACACCATAAAGGTCAGTGAGTTCATGTTCTACACGTTTCAATGTTTCTAAGTCATTGGCTTTATAGACACGCTGATAAAGTTCTAACTTTTCCATATCACTTTCTACATAATCTTCAGGAATATAACCATCTACTGGTACGTTACGTGATGGTACAGTCTCATCTTCTTTGATCTTACCCTGCTTTTCTTCAATCGCATCCTGTAAGATCTTCATATACATATCAAAACCGACTTGATCAATAAATCCTGCCTGTTCACCACCAAGAATATCACCGCTGCCACGAATTGATAAATCTCTCATCGCAATCTTATAACCAGAACCTAATTGTGTGAATTCCTTAATAGCTGTAAGTCTCTTTTGAGCTTCTTCTGTCATCGCACGATCTTTTGTATAAAGAAGATAAGCATATGCAATACGTTCACTTCTTCCTACACGACCTTTAATCTGATAAAGCTGTGCTAAACCAAACTTATCCGCATTCTCAATAATAATTGTATTCGCATTAGGTATATCAATACCTGTCTCAATAATAGTTGTACATACAAGAATATCGTATTTCTTTTCTACAAAGTCAGTCATGACATCTTCTAGATCATTCTTATCCATCTGACCATGTCCTACACCAATACGGGCATTAGGTAAGAGTGTCTGCAATGTAGAGGCTATTTCATAGATGTTTTCTGTTCTATTATGTAAATAGAAAACCTGTCCATTACGTGATAATTCTCTTTCAATAACCTGTTTAATTAATGCCCAGCTCTTTTCTGAGACATATGTCTGTACAGGGAGTCTATTTAATGGTGGTGTTTCTATTTGTGAGAGTCCTCTAATACCCATGATGGACATTTGTAATGTACGAGGAATAGGTGTGGCAGTTAAAGTGAGTACATCAATTGTCTTTCTTAGATTCTTAATCTTCTCTTTCTGTCTTACACCAAAACGCTGTTCTTCATCGATACAAAGTAATCCTAGATCCTTGAACTCAACATCCTTAGATAAAATACGATGTGTACCGACTAATAAATCAATATTACCTTCCTTTAAATCAGCTAATATCTGTTTCTTTTCTTTAGTAGTCGTGAAACGATTGAGTAACGCAATATTCACAGGGAACTTCTCAAAACGCTTCTGCATTGTACGATAATGTTGTGCTGAAAGAATTGTAGTAGGACATAAGAAGGCACATTGTTTCTTAGACACAACGGCTTTAAAACAGGCTCTTAAAGCCACTTCTGTTTTACCAAAGCCTACATCACCACATAATAATCTATCCATAGGACGTGGTGTTTCCATGTCTTTCTTGATTTCTTCTACAGCCTGCGCCTGGTCTGGAGTGAGTTCATAACCAAATTCACTTTCAAACTCTAATTGAAGATCCCCATCAGGTTCAAACGCAAATCCTGGCTGTTTCATTCTTTCTGCATATAAGTTAATGAGATCATCAGCTAAACCATCTACCTTCTGTCTGACTCTTGCTTTTTCTTTAGCCCATTTAGGTGAACCTAAAGCATGAATATGAGGTGGTTTACCATCTCTTGATGAATATTTTCTAATTAACTGGAACTGTTCTACCGGTACATAAAGAATATCATTTCCTTTATAGGCAATATGTAAATAATCCTTATGTACACCATCTACAACTAATGTTTCAATACCCATATATTGTCCAATACCATTTGTATCATGAACAACATAGTCTCCTACTTTTAATTCATTATAGTCTGAGATTTTAGTGGCATCTCTGTATTTAATATATTTCTTCTTTGTTTCTTGTACTTTAAAGAGTTCCTGACTTGTGAGTAATATAGTCTTCTCTTCTACAAAGTTCATTCCACAAGGTAAATGTCCTAAGAATAGATTAACCCCGTCATAAATCTTATTTGTGGCACTTGTGAGAGTAAATGGAATAGCATGATCAGTAAATAGATTTACTAATACATCTATCTGACGCTTTTCATCTACACCAATCATGACACGATTATATGTAAGTAAGTCCTTTAATTGACTAATAAAGACTTTTTCATTAGCCATAGAGATCATCACAGGCTGAGTCATAAACATGATTTGTTTATCATTTTCTCTAAAGCGTACTAAATCAACATCAGGATGTTTTAAGATATCCTGAGGGTTATTAATAAGCTTAATTCCTCTGATCATCTGTCCTATTTCTTCTAGTTCATGATAATAGAGGTAATTTTCTTCCATATAAGTCTTATAAGAAGCAAGAATAGAAGCAAGAGATGCAGTAATAATAGTATAATCACTTGCATAATCTATAATTGTAGCAGTTTGAGGGAATAAGCTTAAGTATTGATAAATACGTGGACTATAGTCATGTGCTTTGAGTGATTCAATATCTAATGCATATGTTTCTTCAAGTTCATCCTTGAATTCATCTTTGATCTTCATCTTCTCTTTTAAAGCCTTGATAGAGGCTTCTACCTGTGATAAACCATCATCCTCATACATCATATCTGTAGCTGGAAGAATATCGATAGATTCTTTTCTTTCTGTTCTTCTTTGTGAGTCTTTATCATAAAAAGAGATTTCTTCTATCTCATCATCAAAGAATTCAATACGTACTGGATGTTCATACTGAATTGTATAAACATCTAGTACTTCACCTCTTCTAGAATAATAGAAAGGAGAATCTACTCTTTGGGTATTCTTATAGCCAATAGACTGTAGTTTCTTCTTTAATTCTAAAGGATCAACTGTATCACCCTTCTTTAAACTTATAATACTCTTTTTAAAGAGTTCTACAGGTGTCACATAACGTGTCATTGAATGCATATGACAAACACAGATCATTGGTTTATCTTGTGTCATCGCATATAATGCATTAATTCTTTCTCCCAATAGTTCATAAGAATACGCCACTGATTCTACACGTAATGATTCATCTGCAGGAAAATAGACAACTTGATTCACAAGTTCAGTTAATGTTTTATAGAGGTTAAATGCCTCATATTGGTTATTTTTAATAATCAGGATTTTTCTTGGATGATGCCAAAAAGAACCAGCAATGAGATAAGCCTCATCGCTAGTTGAGTTTGTGACAATAGTTCCTTTGTCTGTATCTAAGGTTCTTAAGGCCTGATTATCTTTTAAAAGATTCAGTATTTTCTCCATAACAATCACCTAGTTAAATTTATTCATTGCTTTATTAAAACCATCATCTAAATAACATAATACAGCTTCTGCTGCATGTTTAGCACCTTCAGATATAAGCTTTTCTTCTTCTTTAGAGTAGTGTCCAAGTACCCAGTCTACAACACTATAAAGCTTATTCTTTGAAATACCTACACGAATACGCTTGAAGTTCTGAGTCCCTACATGAGCAATAATACTCTTGATCCCATTATGTCCACCTGCACTGCCTTTTTCTCTTAAACGTAGTTTACCAGTAGGCATATCCATATCATCATAAATAACTAATAGATCTTCTACTGGAATCTTGAAGAACTGCATCACTGCCGCAACAGATTCACCAGAATTATTCATATAAGTCTGAGGTTTTAATAAAATAACATCTTCACCCTTATACTTGAATTTAGTATATAAGCCTTTAAATTTCTCTTTATCAATAGATTGATTCATTTCATCACTTAATACATCTAAACAATAAAATCCTGTATTATGTCTTGTCATATCATATTCTTTACCAGGATTTCCTAATCCAACAATTAATTTCATTACAATCTCCTATCTTGCACATACAACCATGGATACACCAAATACATTGAGTTGTCCATTTTCTATTCTTTCATTTGACATACTATATAATATCTTAAAATCATCTTCAATACCAATAGTAATGACATCATATGAAGGATTAAAGTAAATCTTAAATTCTTTATAATCTCCTTCATCCTGAGTGAGATGATATTCTACCATACGATAGTAGATATTGTTGATAAATACATGCTGATGCATATCTTCATAGTCATAATATCTAAAGCATTTGTTGTGTTTTCTTAGATCTATAAAGAACTTTACAGCCTGAACAACATTCATATATTCGTCATGACGTTCCCAGTCTAGTTTATTAACTGCATCACCCGCATTATAAGAATTCTGATTACCATTCTTAGTACCTAAAAATTCCTGTCCGGCATGAATAAAAGGAACCCCTTGCGCAAAAATTGTCATCGCAAGTGTTAATAAACATCTCTTTTGGCGACAATATTCATCTTCATGTCCATTGGAAATAATAAATTTATCAAATACAGTCGCATTATCATGACATTCTGTATAGTTAATGCTCTGTTCTATAGATAAGAACTTATTGTAGTCACACATCGCAATAATGGCTTCATTTGTCTTATAAGTATCCCCTGATGTATAGCCTTTGACTTCCATCTGATTAGGTCCCTTGACTGTATCTCTGAAATGATCATTAAAGAAACCTACATGAGGTGTTTTATGGTTATTTTCAATTGTTGTCTTTTCTGAATCGGGTAATGCAGTGCCCATATTCCAACCTTCACCATATAACATAAAAGAAGAATCTAAAGCATGGCCCTGTTCATAAATCATATTCACTGTATCATTATCCACAATACCCATCAAATCCATTCTAAAGCCATCTACACCATAAAGAACCTGCCATCTCTTACACATATCTAAGATATATTTACGGCACATCTTTGCGGTACTATTTAAATCATTACCACACCATGAACCATTAGATAACTCCCCATTTTCATCTCTTCTAAAGAAATAATAAGGCACTGTCTTCTCTAATGAATTATTATTCACATCATGCATATGATTATAGACTACATCTAGAATAACTCTCATATTATGCTTATGAATACAGCGTACCATACGCTGACATTCTAATATTCTCTTATAGCCATCATTTGGATCAGTAATATAACTTCCTTCAGGTACATTATATTGTGCTGGATCATAACCCCAGTTATAGAGTAAATCTGGATGATCTTCATCTACTGTTGCATAATCATTGATTGGTAAAAGCTGTACATGTGTGACACCAAGCATATCTAAATAGTCCATACCTGATGAAAAACCATTCTTAGTCACTGTACCTTCTTCACAGAATCCTAAGAACTTGCCTTTATGTGTAATCTGTCCATATTTATCAACAGAGAAGTCTCTGACACCTACTTCATAAATAACTGCATCTGTCGTATGTTTTAGTTCTGTCAAAGGATAATCTACTCTTCTAACTTTATCCAAATCAATGACTACTGAACTATGCATATTAGCTGTACAAGAATAAGCATATGGATCAGCTGTTTCTATTGATTGTTCATTCATTCCAATAATATAAACATATTCATAACCATCTAGATCTTTCTTAATAGTTGTACTATAGACACCCTTATCTCCTCTTTCTAAAGGATAATAATGAAGGTCTTCATCTTTCCAGATTTTTAATACAACTTCCGTAGAAAGAGGTGACCAGACCTTGAATGTCGTTTTTTCTTTTGTATAATGACTGCCTAAATCATCACCATCATAATAAAAATGATCATCAAAATCTTTACTCATAGAAAGCTGACTAAAATCTAAAAAACAAGCTAAACCATAATTATCAAACACTTTATATCTTGTACCTACAGAAAAGTCTGTATGCAAAAGATACGACTGGAATCCATTTTCTTTCTCAGTCGCTTCGCCTTTAAGTATCTTAACTTCACTTGTATCTAAATTCTTTAAATAATACTGACTTGAAATTCCGTTATAATAATTTAATGATAAATCAACTTTGATTAAATCAAAGTCAATCGCATAAGCATACATACGAATTGATTCTCTTTGCATGTCTAAATCCCATCCTTTTCTCCCCTTTATTCTATCATAAAAACAGGATAAGAAAAGAGAGTATCTAAATTTGAAAAAGAAAGCCATATATCATTAAAAAAAAGACTTAACGTAATCGTTAAGCCTTTGAGTCTTTATTCTTCTTCAGACATCATTGAATCTAATACTTCCTGTACAAATGCATATTCTTCTTCTGTTTCAATAGGAAGAATATTATCTGCATCTTCAGGATCTACCTGTGAAGCATAGATATTCAACTGATCATCTTCATCTGAACTGTTATCTGTATAGATGATATATTCTTTACCTGTTGCGTCATCTGTGAATCCTAAAATGACTTCACAAGTTACTTCTTCACCATCTACGTCTAGTACGAATGTATCTTTCATTAGATTTTTACCCTATTTAAATGCCAGATATCCTTTACATAGTCTTCAATAGTTCTATCACTTGAGAAATGACCACTCTTTGCGATATTAGCTAAGCAGATCTTAGACCAGTTAGCACGGTCCTGATATAAGTTATTGATCTTTTCCTGTGCAAGTCTGTAGCTTTCAAAGTCCTTTAATAAGAAGTATTCATCATTTCTAGCCATTAATTCATCAAAGATAATCTTGAATTCTTCTCTTGAAGTGTTCCAAGTACCATCTACTAATGAATCAATAACCTTCTTGATGTTTGGATTATTGTTGTATTCATTCCAAGAGCTATAAGAACCACTTGCCTTTAAGTCGTTGACTTCATTATCCTTCATACCAAAGATAACTACGTTATCATCACCAACTAATTCCGCAATTTCTACATTGGCACCATCTAATGTACCAAGTGTTAAAGCACCATTCATCATGAACTTCATGTTAGAAGTACCACTTGCTTCCTTACCAGCAGTAGAAATCTGTTCAGATACATCTGCAGCAGGAATAATCTTTTCCGCAATAGTAACACCATAGTTTTCAATAAATACAACCTTTAAGTATTTATTAGTTTCTGGGTCATTGTTTACCTTATCAGCTACGCTGTTGATTAACTTAATAATCTTCTTAGCTAAATAGTAAGAAGGAGCTGCTTTTGCACCAAAGATATAAGTATGTGGATAAATTCTGAAGCTGCTATCTTCTTTCATTCTCTGATATAAATAGATAATATGCATGACATTTAATAACTGTCTCTTATATGCATGTAATCTCTTAACCTGAATATCAAAGATAGAATTAACATCTACATCAATACCATTATGTTCCTTAATGTAATCTGCAAGAATCTGTTTTCTCTGCTGTTTTACATTATAGAACTTACTCTGAGTAATTGAATCAGTTACATAAGGAGCTAACTTTTCTAAATCATCTGGTCTATGCATCCAGCTATCACCGATTGATTCATTAATTAATGAAGTTAACTGTGGGTTACAATATGCAAGCCATCTTCTATGAGTGACACCATTTGTTTTATTGTTGAACTTGTTAGGATATAAAGTATCGAAATCCTTCATTTCTCTTTCTTTTAAGATATCAGAGTGAAGCTGTGCTACACCATTGACACTAAATGAACCAGCAATCGCAAGTCTAGCCATATGTACCTGACCATCTTTAATAATCATAACTCTCTGTAATAGTTCGTTATCATTTTCAGTCTGCTGTTTTACGAAACCAATGAAACGTCTATTGATTTCTTCGATGATCTGATAAACTCTTGGTAATAAGTCTCTCATCATATCAACAGGCCATTTTTCTAATGCTTCAGCAAGGATTGTATGGTTTGTATATGCGCAGGTCTTACATACGATATTCCATGCATCATCCCATTCCATTCCATAATCATCAATAAATACACGCATTAATTCAGGAATAACTAATACTGGATGTGTATCATTTAACTGAATAACGTTCTTTTCATGGAAGTTAGTTAAATCAGGATATACTCTTAAATGAGCACGAATAATAGAATTTAAACCAGCACATACAAAGAAATACTGCTGTTTTAAACGTAATACTCTACCAGCATGTGTAGAATCATCAGGATATAATGTCTGACAGATATCATTGACTTCCTGTGCATACTGACGGAAATCTTTATTTGTAGGAATGTTTTCGCTAGGTTCAGCTTTCCATAATCTTAATGTATTAGTCACCTTAGTATCATTACCAACAATTGGCATATCATAAGGTACAGCACGTACTGCTTCATAATCTACATGCTTCCATCCACCAGTTGCATCATCCCAGATTACTTTACCCCAGAATTTAACTTCTGTTGCATGCTTAGGTTTTCTTACTTCCCACATATTGCCTAAACGTAACCACTGGTCTGGTACTTCTACCTGGTATCCATTTTCAATCTTCTGTTTGAAGAATCCATAGTCATAACGAATAGTATTACCGAAAGCTGGATAAGATAAAGAAGCTAAAGAATCCATAAAGCAGGCAGCAAGACGGCCTAAACCACCATTACCTAAACCAGCATCAGATTCTAATTCTTCTAGATCATGGATATTAATACCATAATCAGCAAGACCTTCTTTTGCAGTTTCATAAATACCTAAGTTCATCATATTGTTGACTAATAGACGACCAACTAAGAACTCCATAGAGAAATAGTGAACCTGTTTCTGCTGCTTAGCCTGAACTGCCATCTTTGTCATAGCCCAGTTAACAGATGCATAGTCACGAACCATAGTTTCAAGAACCATGAACTTTTCTGTTAAATGTGCTTCTTCTACTGTACGACCATATGATTCAATGATTCGCTTAGAAAATTCATATTTAAATTCTTCTTTTGTATTAAACATTTACTACTTTCCTTCCTTTACAACACTTTTCTTTGTCTTCTTTGGAGAAGACGCTTTTTTAGCTGGCTTATGATATTCAAATACCACCGCGCTAAATGGCGCTAATTTCACATGAATACTCTGTGCTTCATTGAGACAAGTACCTTTCTTTGATCTTAAAGCACGTGTATTTGTGTAATTAGAACCGTTATAACTATCTTTATCTGTATTCAAGATTTCTTTATAGCTTCCAGCAAACGGTACTGGTACAGCATAATTATCATGACTATTCCCAATAAAGTTAGCTACTACAACTAAACAGTTGCCTTTCTTATCAAATCGAGCATATGAGAATACACTCTGATTATGATCATCTACAACCAGCCATTTAAATCCTTCTGGATCATAATCCATACTATAAAGAGCTGGATGTTCTTCAACCATCTTATTTAAATCCTGCATAAAATGATGGAAAGAATCATGCTGTGGATATTCTAAGATATTCCAAGCCAATGCTTTTCTTTCATCCCATTCCTTGTATTCACCTAATTCATTACCCATGAAATTAAGCTTCTTACCAGGATGAGTCATCATATATGTATATAAAGCTTTTGCCTGTGCGAACTTCTCTCCATCAAGTCCCCACATCTTATTTAAAATAGTTGCTTTACCATGAACCACTTCATCATGTGAGAATGGCAAAATAAATCTTTCTGAATAGAAATACATCATTGAGAAAGTTAATAAATTATGATCATATTGACGATAAACTGGATCTTCTTTGAAATACTTCAATGTATCATTCATCCAGCCCATATCCCACTTATAATCAAATCCTAAACCGCCATCCTTAACTGGTTTAGTAACATATGGGAAATCAGTTGAGTCTTCTGCAATAGTCATTAATGCAGGATATCTTTCATGAATCTGTTCATTCATAGTCTTTAAGAACTCTAAAGCCCCATTGTTTGTACCAAAGTCTTTATTACCTTTCCAGTAAATAAGGTTGCTGACAGCATCAAAACGAATACCATCAATATGGAATTCTTCTGCCCAAAAATGAACAGCACTCTTTAAGAATGAACGTACAGTATCTTTTGTCACATCAAAATATACTGAATCCCATTCAGAATAACGGTTATTCACATCTGCATATTCATAAACCCAGCCTCCATCAAACTGATAAAGACCATGTCCATCTTTAACAAAATGAGCAGGTACAAAGTCCATAATGACACCTATACCTTCTTTATGACACGCATTAATGAAATCCTTTAACTGTTTTGGATGTCCATAACGACTTGTCGCACTAAAGTAACCTGTTGCCTGATATCCCCAAGAGCCATCAAATGGGAACTCATTTAAAGGCATTACTTCAATATGTGTATAGCCCATCTTCTTTACATAAGGAATGATTTCATCAATCATTTCTTCATATGAATAAAATTCTCCATCAGATGTATCTGTAAATTCCTTTTTCATCTTCCAAGAGCCAAGATTCGCTTCATAAATATTCATGTTACGATCATAGTTATTAGAACGTGACTTCATCCATCTAGAATCATGCCAGCGATAACCATCTAAATTATATACCTTAGATGCTGTACCTGGTCTAATTTCACTGAAAAAGGCATATGGATCTGCACGATCAACAATAGCTCCAGAAGGTGTTTCAATTCTATATTTATAAAGGTCATACTGCTTTAACCCTTCAATATAGAGAGTCCACACGCCTCCATCATTATATCTCTCCATATAATGTTGTGTTCCATCCCAGTCATTAAAATTACCTACAACCTGAACACTTCTTGCATGTGGTGCATATACTGTAAAGCGAACGCCCTTTTTATCCGGATGAGCACCGAATACCTTATATGCCTCTAAACACTTTCCTTCAAAAAACAATTTTATCAAGAAATTATCTAACATACCTATATGTCTCCCTTCATAAACTTTATTATACAATAAATATGACCAAAATTCATTCATTTCAGACAATATAGGCAAAAAAATGTAAACGTTTACTTAATTGTAATGTCTTGAATATTATTTAATACGATAGAAACTGTTCCATCAGGGTTTTCTTTCTTTTCAAAAGTAGAGCCATTCACATATTCATCTACTGGCATAGTTATCTGAATATCCTCATCAAGAGTAATCTTAACAACCTCTACAGAACGTCCTAATGCATTTAAAGAAATTGTATCATCCTCACCAATCCCAAGATCCTTCAACATTGTTTCTGATTCTTCCTGAGCCTGATAATCTCTTTCCATGACCTTACGAACTACTTCTATTGGTTTAACAAGTTCACCCATCTGTGTTCTTTCTAATATTTCCTGTTTTACAAGTGGAAGTGCTTCTTTATCATTTACATGATAAATATCATCAATCTTATTCACTACTTTCTTCATAGTAGAAATCTTCTGACGATCAGTGAGTTTTTCTTCTCCCTTAATCCATTGACTATTAAGGTAAGTATCCATCTTGCCATCAATGAGATACTTCTTTTCAATAAGAGATATCTTCTTATGATCTGTATCTATAATAATCGCTTCATCAACAGCTGTACCAATCTGAGGAAGAACCTGTCTTCTTGTAATACGGACATTTTCTTCTTCTACAAGAGATACAGAATTATATTTATAATTAAGCTTTAAAGCGGCAATCATATGTACACCATCACGATAACAATCCACATATAAAATATTACTATTAGGCATTTCTTCAATCACTGAACCTAACGCAAAGAACTTTTCACTAATTTCTTTTGCCTGTTTCTTGAATTCTTCATCATCTTCTAGCATCTTATCTGCACGAAGTAATAATTCATGAAGTGAGGGCACAACAAGTTCTTTAATAGCTGGACTGTATAAAGCTTTTTCTACTTTTTTATGATAATATTCCTGAGTTGTATCATTTAATTCACAGAAATCTTCACTTAAATATATCTTACGATGCTCAAAATCAAGCATATGCATCATGATCTTATTAATAATAATAGTGTTCATTTAATTTCTCCTTTCACGTGTGTCATTATAGCAAATTTCTTCTATTCCTCAACCTTTTCTTATTTAATTTCTAGTAACAATACCCCTAATTTTGTGGTACTATTTCCTTAGGTGATTATTATGGACAACAAAAATTTCAATTTTCCAGATGACAAGATTTTCCAATATATTACATATGGTATTGTCTTAGCTTTTATTCTTTTTAATTTAGACTCAGTATGGGACTTCTTCCTTAATGCATTAGGGCTTGCAAGACCCTTCTATATTGCGATAGTAATCGCATTTGTGATTAACATTCCAATGAAACTAGTAGAGAAGTTACTTGTGAAAGCAAAAGACCAATTGATGAAGAAAAAACCTAACCTAAAGCTTCCTCAATTCTTAGTAGAAGGAACTCGTGGTATTGCGATGGCTATCACTATTATATGTTTACTATTAATATTAGTGATGTTCTTCTCATTCATTATTCCTAGAATTGGAGAAAGTTTCTCACTCTTATTCTCTAACTTAGATAATTATGCAAAAAGACTTGCTGTCTATATTACTTCTATATGTACAAAATTTAATATTGATTATTCAGTAACAGTAGATGAAGTACAGAAATGGTTTGCCTCTATTGATTTAAGTACAATTCTTGCGACTGCAGGTAATTTCTTAGGTAATCCTCATTTTAAAACAACAGAATTTGTATCAAATATTGGTGGTTCATTCATTACTGCCATCACTTCATTCTTTATGGCTCTCTATCTTCTTGCAAATAAAGAGAAACATCTTGAACAAGGTAGAAAACTCATTGCATATATATTAGGTCACAAACGTGCAGGCGTCGCTTTTGATATCATGAGTGAAGCCAATCATTACTTTAATAGTTTTGTGACAGGACAGATGTTAGAAGCAATATGTTTTATGTTAGAGGTTTATATTGCGATGCGTTTATTTGGAATGCCTTTCCCTGAATTAATTGCGATTATGGCTTTCTTATTTAGTTTTGTCCCAATGTTTGGTAATTTTATTACCTTCTTTGCAGGACTCATCTTAGTGGCTGCAGCACAGAGTAAGAGTATGTTAGCTTTTGCGATTATTTATCTTTGCTTACAGCAGTTTGAAGGTAATTTTGTATATCCTAAGATTGTAGGTAAATCTGTAGGTATAGGTGGTTTATTTGTCTTATTAGGTATTACTATATTTGGTAATCTATGGGGTGTTGTTGGTGTACTTATTGGTGTACCACTTACTGCTTTGATCTATGCTGTATTCTCTAGAATAATTAATATAGGACTCTATCAGAAACATATAGAAGTCACATACAATAACCTCTATAAACTAGATGAAAATGGAAATAGAATAGATAATAAAGTAAAACCTAAAAAGGATTCCTCTATTTAACAGGAATCCATATATTATGCCAGTTGAAATATTCTTCTTCTGGTTTCCACATAGAAACAATCTGAGTGAAGATGTCACCATCTAGCTCTAGGTTGTTTTTTTCATTTATGTATCACCTTAGTAGGATTCTCATTTGGTGGATTACTTGTCGTATTTGCACCTATGGTTAAGATCATCTTTGGTTCTAAGTACTATAACAGAAACTATGGTTTAATCTTCATTGGCTATGGGATTGGTGCTTTTGCAGGTCCTAAGATCTCTGCAAGCTTCTTTGATGCCACTGGATCTTATGTAATGGGTTATATCGGTTCAGCTATTCTTGCAGCACTTGCAATTGTATTAGTACTTGTAGCTAAGAAGTTACAGAAAACTATGAACTAAGATTAAAACGACACTTGATTAAACTGATTCAAAAGTCAAGGACAGCACATTGACAGTCCCTACTAAATGGGCATTACCTTACGGTAATGCCCATTTTTTTCGTGCCTACTACCCAGCCTTTTCAACGAGAAAATAAGTTCTAACTTTACGAACTTTCCCCAATCTATTATTTACAATTTATCTAATTAGTATAATGCATCAAAACCCTTATAATAATCTAATTCTGTATAATTCTTCCAGTTCAATGAATCCTTAAGCAATTCCTTGACCTCGGCTGTTGCTTTACGATAGTGGAATAAACAGTGAATCACTCCGATTTTACAATCCGCCCCTCATAGTTGAGAATCTTTTTTGTATATTTTAAAGAGATACGTATTTTGATTCTGAATAATTTCATAGTCTATCTGGTAGTTATTTAACAAGTTGCATACAATATATAAACCAAGCCCATGACTTGTATCCTTATTCAATTCGATTTGACTCTCTATATAGGAATTCTTTATATAAAAACAATCTTCATCCATACCTATATCTATTATTCCACAATTATTCGTATATTTAACTGCATTACTAATCAAATTAGATAAAATCACATTGAAAGCATTTCTTCCAATATAAATATGTTCCGAGCCTATCTTATTATTAACCAGGATATTCTTCTGTTGTGCTAACAACTCATATTTATCTAGTACTTCTTTAAGAACTTCCTGTATAATAACGTCCTCTTCATCATTCTTGAGATGATCTATAGAATAGATAGATAATATTTGAGAAATATTATTAGAAAGACCATCTACTATATCCACACATTGTTCTAAATAAACATCTCTATTTTTATATTTGCCTACATTATAGATCATGTTCTCTAGAATGATTTTAAGACTTGCAAGAGGTGTTTTTAATTCATGTGAAGCCCCTTTTAAGAAATCATATTTAAGTTTTTCTAATTCTATTATTTCTTTATTTTTGAGTTCTATATCATCTATTGATTTTAATAAAGTAAAGTAAAGTTCATTGATCTGTTCTTTGAGTTCACCTACTTCATCATCACTGGTATGAACTAAACAAGCATTCCTATCTAGCTGTATCATTTGATCTGTTACACTTTTAATTTCATCGATATTATTTTTAATTGATCTTGAATAGATTAAAGAAACGACAGCGGATAATAAAAGAGAAATAGATAAAGAATATGGTAAGAAGCCTAAACTCAAATTCTTTGCATCCTGCAACATATCCGCAGTAGAAATAAATTTCAAATATAATTGATGACCATCATTTAAAGTAATCCTCCTCTCTTCAATAATTAATGAATTATTAGGACTATCTAAATTAATATTTAAATCATTTGAAACTTCTACTTCATTATCTTTCTTTTCACTACTTACAAATACTTTAATATCGCTGTTTTTAGAATAAAGTTCTGTTGCCCGTTTAATATCATTTATGTTTTTACCTTCTAGACTATATGATATCTCATTGGCTGTTTTATTAATTTCAGCCTCTCTCGTATCTAAATATGTTTTAGGAAAAATTAAATAAATAGATATGTGAATTAATAGAACAATAATTGATAAAACAGAAAATATTTTTGAATACCCACAAACCACAGGTTAGTGAAAATTAAATTTCATAAGCACCGATT
>OCPT01000064.1_pt1 | contig 87021 bp, 74 predicted proteins | sample 1538741 | NCBI WGS metagenome assembly OCPT01 (sample SAMN04571723, study PRJEB22368) | human gut metagenome | biome: human gut; material: stool | host: Homo sapiens | place: Luxembourg | collected 2012-12-06 | reverse complement strand
TCGGACTCGTAGAACAGGGAATTAAACAAGATTTATAGATATTTATAGATTTTTGGCAACGGTATGCAAACAATGAGAGTTCTAGGAAGAAATATGGCATGGCTTATTAAATGTATAGAATTAGGTAAGAAGAATAACATTCTTAAACCAGAATTAGAGAAAGAGAAAGAACTAATTTTATTAGATAATATGAAGATTTAAAAATAGTTTTTATAAATAGACTCTGTTAGTTAATAGAGAAAATAAGTGAAATATATCAAAGTTAATTTTAATCTTTGATATATTTCACTTTTATTTAGTTGTATTCTAATTTTTAAATCATGTCCAGTATTTATTATGTTTCTTTGAAATCTTTATTCTAAAAATTCTTTTTAATGATGAAACTATCATAATTATTTTTGTATTAACTTGATTTGGTATTTAAATATTTAGAAAATATACAAATATTTTAACTTTAGTTAATTTTATAATGTAATTTATATGTGATAAAATGTAGCTAAGAAAATGATTATAAAATATATGATTTATTTAAAGGTATTTTTGAAGTTTTAGATTACATAAAAAGAAAGTTTATAAGTAAAAATAATACTTATATAGTGTAGATTTTAACTAGAAAGTGGGGAACTAATTATGGAATCAAAGGAAATGAGATTAGCTAAAAAAGCAAAAAAACTTATAGATGAGTTTGAAAGGGTTCAATCAGTTCTTTTAAGTGGAGAATTATCAGAGCAAGAAGTGGAAATAAGAGATGATGGAGCTACTATTGTTCTTAAAAATATAATGCCAGGATATAGTGGAGAAGCTATTTTTAAGTTAACTCATATATCTGATGTGGTTAAAGCTTACATTGATGATGTGGATGAAGAAAATGATGAAATGATTAAAAGTTACGAAGTTGAAAATACTAATTGGCATGAAAGTGATTTAGGGGATATTTACAGAGAAGCTGCTATTGAACATTTAGAAAAAGTTGAAGTGGTACAAGATAAAGTTAGGCATACGTATAAGGAACTTAAAAAGATAGAAGAGAAAGCTAGAGAAATTGAAGGACTATAGGATTTGGTTTTTATTTGTAAATTAAGGTTATATATTAAATAAACCTTACTTTTTTATTGATACTTAGGTAAGGATTTATTGTATTACTATGTTTAGAGTATAATTATAAGTTTATATATTTATGAAATAACTCTTAAAAATACTGATAAATTTTTAAAAAGAGTAAAGGGTGATTTTGATACTGAAATTTATAATATATTAAGTAATCCTTTAAATAAATTTTGTTCTAAAAGCTAGTGTTATAAATTTATTAATTTTTTAAAGAAGATAATCCTTTAAGAGATGAATTATTTACTATAAGTGACATTGAAGAATTGAAAAATAAATATATATTAAGAGGGTAATCATAACTCACTTAGAAGAGGATTGGGGGAAATCCTATGATGACTATGTTGAACTTGAGAAAGGATTAGATTGAATAGAGTTTGCTTATGATGGAATGAAAATAGAAATTTAATTTATGAGGTGATTTTATGAGTATCAAGATATTGATGATTGCTTTATTTATTTTATTAGGAATAATGTTCTCTTTAGGTAAATGGTCATTTTTAATAGCAGGATTTAATACTATGACCAAGGAAGAAAAGGCAAAATATGATGTTATGTCTTTGTGTAAATTCATGGGTAAACTTATGTTTATAATTGCCTTTTGTATAACATTATTTACCTTAAGTGATATTTTTATGATGAAGATACTATTTAATATCGGAACTGTTATATTAATAGTTTCAATAATATTTACAATAATATATCTAAATACAGGAAATCATTTTGAAAGAAAAAATTGAAATTATATAGTAATATAAATTAAAATGGAGCAAAAAACTTTTGCTCCATTTTTGATTGAATTTTACTGGAATTTGTGTTGATATTTTCAATGTGAATTAATGTTATATTAAATTAAGTTTAACTTAAAACAATAACTTAGTGTATATTATGTACACTATGTTCTTGTTTTAAATAAGATAAATATGGTTTATTATTTATTTGGTGTATTAAGAAAGTTTTGGATTAAATTCTTAGAGTTTATTATATCTGAATCTTTATTTACTATTTCTAATATTATTTTTCCATTATATTGAGGCAACAGCTTACTAAATATATGCTGGAAGTCTATTTCTCCATGTCCTATAGGTAAATGCTCATGAATAACATCAAAATGTCTATCTGCAATATGAAGAATTTTAGGATATTTAATATTAATTAGATCTTGTAAGTGATTAATATTATCTATATGAGCAATATCTAATAAGAATTCTAAATCAGCATTTTGGCTAAATATCTTTTGAATTTCATCAGTAGTTGTAAAAATTGGACCAAGTTTACTATTGTTTTCTAGAAAAAGATTAATTCCATGTGGTTTAAGTATATTTAAAGCGTATTTAATATTTAGGTTTAATTTGTTTAAGGTTTCTTCATCTATATCTTCATTTTCACATATTGGATGGATTATTAGTTCTTTGTGATTTAATTTATTTAGGATATCTAATAGTTTGGGTATGTGCTCTTCAAATTCATTTATATTTAAAACGGCATGAATAATAGTAGGAAAGTTATATTTATTTATAGTGTTAATAAAATCTTTATCATCTTCATGTAAGCATAATCCCCTATTGTCATACCATAATTGCATAAAGTCAAAATTATTTTCTTTTGCAAATTTAAATTCATCCTTATATCTATTGAAAAATCGTGCTAAACAACCTAACTGTGGCATAAGTAATCTCTCCAATCATTTAAAGTAAGTTTTAGTATATAGGTACGCTTATTCTTAAAACTTTATATATATTTTGTAAAAAAGTTCCTTTTAACATAAAATATATAGATTCTATCATTGATCCCATCCTCTTTTAATAATTCACAATTTACATTTGCTTAATAATAATATTATAACATAAATTACAATATTTTCCTCGGTGGACTTTTATAAATTAATAAAATACATTTAAATTTTAGGAAGATATTAAAAGCTTAATTTTATTAAATTGTTTAAGTTTTTTTAGAGTGTTTATATTAAAGAAAATTTAGAATAATTTAGTTAAGTATTACAAAAAATATTTTGAGGTGATTGTTATGAGAAGGTATAAAATGGTGATAATTAGCATTATTATTTTACTTTTAATAAATAATATTATGCATAGTAAAGTTAGTTATGCCTTAGATATAGCTAATTTAAAAAATCAAGTATTACTTTCAGAAATACCTAATGAAGATATATATTTATATGCTTTAGATTCTGATGAGGGAAAGGGTGTATATGAAGATATACTTCTTAATGTTAAAGGTAAAAAGAAAAGATTTAATTGGATTGTTGATTCAGGATTATCTTTTAGACCTGAGTTGATACTAACTGATATTAATAATGATGGAAAAAAAGAATTAGTTATAATAATAACCACAGGACATGGCACAGGAATAAATACTCAAGAAGTACATATATTCAAGGAAGAGACTTTGGAAGAAATTAAGGTACAGAACCCGTTTGATATTATATCTAAAAATGTTAAAACAAAAGTATATAAAGATGAAAATAGTGTTAAAGTATATATTAATATAAATGGAAAAGAGTCTGTCATTAGCAGTAAAAAATTAAATGAATTATATAATGATCAAAACAATAAAAAGAACTTTGGTGATACGTTATTTTTTAGAGATTTTATAATATATAAAGTTCGCAATGAAAAGCTTAAGGCAATTGTAGGTGGAGATATTTTCTTTTGGAATTATCTTGTTAATATAAAAATAGAGTATAAATTTGAAAGTAATATGTTAGTAGTTGATAAAATTTATTTTGATGTAACTGAATATTTTAAGGACTAAAATGTTAAGTTATATAATAAAATTTTAAATATGAAACCTAATTATAGCCTACTTAAATATGAGATTTTTATTTTAATTAGTTCTAGAGAAATCAGAAATATTTTAGTATGAGATAAGACTAGAGAAATTTTATTTTTATATAAATTTTCTTCTAGTCTCAAATTTTGTGGCATTCTATTAATTAGTTTGATTTGTTTTAGTATAATGTAGTATTTTATTATTCTTTATTAATTAGTAAGTAATAAGGTGTTAAGTCTTGATATTCTATATCTCCATTGGCTTCATAAACAATGGCTAAATGGTCATTTTTAAATGATAGACAAGAATAGCCACCGCCTAATTTGTTACCATCTTTAGGGTAAGGAATACATATTTCCTGAACTCCTTTAGATAAATCATCAAAGTCAATCATATAAACAGCAATATTGTCTCTTATATATTCACCTTTAGTGTTTTTAGGTGCTGAAATTAATCCTATTCTATGTCCATTTGAAGTAGTAGCCTTAATAAAGGAACCTTGGCATCCAGAGCCCTTACCAGTTAAAACTTTACCATTTAAAGGCTCATATATTTCCCAGGTGCTTCCTAAATCGTGAGAGATGTATGCTGCCCTATAACCAGAGTAATCATATCTTGTACTCATAATTAAAGCTCCATCTAATTCTATGACCATATTTTCAGAAGTGTTTGAATTAGGAACTTTGTTTCCCAGTGTCCATGTTTCACCATTATCCTTTGAATAGATAATTAATGAATAATAGTTATTTTCATTATTTTCTCTTAAGGAAATTTGTGCTGGCATAACTATTGTTCCATCATCCATTACAATACCTGAGCCAACTCCCCCTAGCCATCCAATTGTATTACTTGGTTGATTTTTTATTTTTGATGAGTCCTTGGTTAAATCTATTTTGTTAGACCAAGTTAATCCATTATCATCAGAATAAATCATTTGAACAGACCAATCACTTCTTCTTGCAGAAGTAGTCATTGCCCAGTTTCCATTTGTATTCCATGAGCCTGCAATTAATATTATTCTACCTGTATTTGTAATAACTGTTGTGGAGTCCATTACACGAGAATAAGTAGAGTCAATACGATTATTTTTCATTGCTACATCATAGCTCCATGTCTTTCCAAAATCAGTACTGCGTGCAGAAGCTATGTCTATATAAGCATGGTCATCAGGGCCATTATAACGAATATCTGAAAAGGTTAAAATTGTGCCATCATTTAATAATTGTATATTGGGAATTCTAAAATACTTTGAATTCCATATGTTACTATCCTTGTTAAATAGTATTAGTGGTTCTGGTTTATGGCTTATATCTAGATTTTTTTCAAAGGTGTTGTTTTTGTTACGCATAAATATAATTTCCTCCATAAATTCATATTTACCCATTAATTTAAAAGTTATTTTTCTTATAAATAGCTTTAGAAACCTAATTATTAAAAATTCATATCTTGAAAAATATAGAATTTTTTCAAATAAATTATAACAGTATTTGAAAATCTTTACTATGGAATAATGTAAATATAATTCTTTTTGGAGTTTTCTATAAAATTTTAGTTCTTATAACTTTAAGAAAGTTTAAGCTTAATAGCTTTAATTTAAGGAGATTTTAATAAAACAATAGTTTTTAAAGAAAGGAAATAGGAGTAAAAAAAACTTATATTTCAGAGATGTTTTAATAAATTAATAATTTCTAGAGAAGTTATTAAAGATAATTAGCTTTCTTTTACAGTTAGGATGATATAGAAGGATTGAACTCTAAAAGTTTTAAAATACAAGGTATTAAACAAAGGGCGTATATTTTTTGATATAATTAAAAGGTGAGACTTAGAATTATTATAAACTGTGAGGAAAAAGATGAAAGTAAGAGTACCAAATTATTTTAATGAGTTTAAATGTATAGCATCAGAGTGCGAAGATACTTGTTGTGCTGGATGGGAAATTGTTATTGATGATGAAACCCATAAGCGTTATGAAAAGGTGGAGGGTGAATTTGGAGAAATCCTAAGAAGTAAGATAGTTAAAAGTGATGGGGAAAATATTTTCCTTTTAAATAATGGGAACTGTTCCTTCTTAAATGAAAAAAAGATGTGTGAGATTTATATTAATCTTGGAGAGGATCATCTTTGTTATACTTGTCAGCAATTTCCTAGATATACTGAAGAATTTTTAGATTTAAAAGAAGTAGGACTATCTTTATCATGTCCAGAGGCTGCAAGAATTATTTTAAGAAAGGCTGAAAACACTACTTTTAATTTAAGTGAAGTGGATAGCTTTACTGATGATGAAGACTACTTTGATGAGGGAATTGATGCAGAGGTTCTTTTAGAGTTTTTAGAGTGTAGGAATATTGTTTTTAATATTATAGAGCGTAATGATTTAGATTTAGGAACAAAGGCAGCCTTAGCTCTTGAATTTGTTAAAGAGGTTCAAAACAAGATAGATTTAGGTGATATGGATGAAATACCAGAGCTTATGGAAGAGTATAGGGATGAAAATTTCATAAATACACTTTTAAATGAACTAGAAAGTTTTAAAGGAAAAGAAAGCATAAAACATAAAACTCTATGTGAATATTTAAATGTTTATAAGAGCATAAAGCATATAAATTCAAATGATCCTTTAGGGCTAGAGAAAGCATTAAAGTATTTTGAAGGAAATGAAGAGTTTTATTTAAGAAAGCATAAGGAATTTAATGAGTATTACAAAGAAAACTTATATAAGTTTAAAAACATACTTGTATATTTTATATTTAGATATTTTATGAAAGCTATTTTTGACTATGATGTTTCTGCAAAGATAAAGCTAGCCATAATAAGTACATTAATGATTAAGGAACTTGCTGTAGTTAGATTTATAGAGAATGACAATGAATTTACAGAAGAAGATATGGTAGAGGTTAGCCGTATTTACTCTAAAGATATTGAACATTCAGATGAAAATATAGAAAATCTACAAGAGATATTTGAGACAGAAGAAATATTTGAAGTTGATGAAATACTACCTATGTTAATGAATGACTTCTAAGTTTAGATAATAAAAATTATATTATTTATGGGAAAATACTATAAGTATTAAGAAAGACTTTTTTAATTTACCTATAAATATTTATAATTTAAGCCTTAATAATTTTTCTATTAAAGAGGATATTTAATAAAACTATTAATTGAAAAAGTGCTACAGGTTTAATGAGTTAATTTTGGGTATAAATAAATTAAGCTTTTAAAAACTTAGGCTTTTTAAATTTATTAATGATTTCATATAATATAATTTGCTTAAGTTTTAACTTATTTAATAAGTTGTAATCTTGTATAAAGTTTTGGGATTAAAAAATTAAAGAGAAATTAAAATAGAGGCTATATATAAGGGTTAAATAATAAAAAAGAGTATTTTAAGTTATATATTTGTGTAATTTAAAACACTCTTTTTGCTTTTAGTTTTGTTTAAAAGGTTATTTAAAAAGTTTTTATTATTAATAAAGGAATTTTAATTTAGCATTAAATTAAGATGTTTTTATGTACACTTGAAAAACATCTTAAAAGTAATAATAAATATCCTTAAATTAAGATTAAGCTTAGCTTGTTAAAGAGCCTTTTTTGTATAGCTTGTATAATAGGTAGACCATTGGAATTACGCTAATTATTTGAAAGCCATTAACAAACTGGAGTATTTCATGCTTAGCTAGTGGAGGGGGAAGGGTTGCAACTAGGTTATTTAGCATATGCATGAATATAACTAAAGGAAGAGAACGAGTTTTACTATATACAAATCCTAAAATAATTCCTAATATAGAGGCATAAACAACTTGGACAGGTTCTCTATGGAATAATCCAAATAAAAGACCAGAGAGAATTATAGGGGTTGCTCCTCCTTTTATCTTATCTATTTCGTTAAAGATTAATCCTCTAAAAAGTAATTCTTCAACAACTGGGCCAAATAAAATTACAGATAAAAATATAAATATATAGGCTTCATTATTTAAGCTTTCAGATATTTGAGAAAAATTTTGCAAGCTATTTTTTACAAGGGTAATAGAGGATAAGATTTTGTCTGCAAATATTAGCCATAGAGCAGAGAGGCCTCCCATACCCATAGAAATTAAGGCGTATTTAGGAATATCTTTTCTTGGAAGTTTATTAATATATCTATTTTTGTTGTATTTCTTTAATTTATATATAAGAAGATAAACTAACATGGTTAAAAAACAAGCAAATCCATCAATCATAAAGAAATTTGAATCAATAAAATTAGGTGGTAATAGTCTTAAGGGTGTCTTTGTTATAAAGCAGCAGAATAATAAAAATAAAAGAGATCCTATAAAGGATAGAATGTAATATAGGGCTAGAAAAATAAATATGTTTAGTATGGCTTGAAATAGTTTAATGATTTTTTTCATGATTCACCTCAATTTATAAAAAATAGTCTAATGAGCTTTTGTGATAAATCTTTCCTTAAATTTTCTTATTAAAGAAACTTACATAGCAAGGGTTAAGAAGATATTATGATAAATTTCCTTTTAAATGATGCTAATATATTAAGTGAAGGAAAATAAGTTTAATAAGTTCTTATAATAAATTCTTACTTTAATTTTTTAAGTAGTGCTGCAAGTTCCATAATTTTTAACTTGGGAAAGAACCTAGATGAGATAATATATGGAATATAAACTAATTATATGCATAATGTTTAGGGGAAAATAGCTTAGCTATTTATAGAATTAATTAGGGAATAACTGATAGTACCAAGGGGGTTACATATTATTTATAAAAGCTAAAATTTTTATGTTATTAGGAATAATGGATTTTATAAGGAGGCTTAGGGATAAAAGATAATTACTGCTTATAATATATTTATTGATAATATGTTATAAGAAAATGGTTGTTTCAGAAGAAAAAACTTGTAATAATTTATATTTATTGATAATTACTATTCAAAAATAAAATTTTATGGTATATAATGTAAGTATAACAAATTTTATTGAAAGGAATGATTCCCATGGATATTAAAGAAAAAGTATTAGAAGTACTTAATAGTTCAGAAGAACCTTTAAAAGGTGGAGAAATAGCTGAAAAAGCTGGAATTGATAAAAAAGATGTTGATAAAGCAATAAAAGAATTAAAAAAAGAAGAAAAAATAATCTCACCAAAGAGATGTTTTTATTCAGTTAATAAATAATAGTTTTATGAAAGTTATTAATTTTTAGGTAGCTTAATATTATCTGCCTAATATAACAAAATTATTACTCGACATAATAATTTTATTAGGAAAATTCTAGAAAATTGTTATGAGAAGAAGTAGGTATAAGAGGGGATGGACAAGCTTTAGAAGTAATTTATTAATTTAATAGGAATTTTATAATATAGTTTATAAAGAAAAGAAGTGATTTAAGTTTAGTCTAAGTCACTTCTTTTTTTATTTTAATAGCATTATTAAATGTTTTATCATAAGAATCTCTTTTAATTGGTTTTAATTTTTAAAGATATACTTTATAAAATTTAATTTTATGATAGTTTTTATTATAAATTTTGCTTTAATTAAGTGTAAAAATCTTTGGAAATAAATCATTTTAATTTGATTATAAGGTAAAATTTTATGGTAAGAAGCTTAAGGGGTGAGGATTAAGTTATGAGAAAAAATATTAAATCATTAATAGGAGAGATTTTTAAAAAAGGAATAATAGTAGGAGTTTGTGCCTCAACTTTATTCTTTGTAGGTTGTGTAGAGGAAAATAAGGAAAGTTTAGATAAACATAAGGGAGACAATGTAGAGGATACTTCAGAAAAAGAAAAGGAAAAAGATGATTTAAAGGAAGTATTGATAAGTGAGGATGAAAAAAGAGAGTCTGATAAAAGAACTTTATCTTTAGCATCAGAGATTATAAATGAGAGTTTAAATGAAATTAAGGTTATATCAAGGGATAATACTAGTGGAAAGTTGGAGGATATAGAATTTGAACTTTCAAGTGTTATGGAGAAGGAAAATAAAAGATTAGAGAATTTAGTAGAAAAAATATATGATGAAGCTTTATTAAGTACTTTTAAGGATTATATTAAGGGAAATGAACTTAGAGCAAAATATTACAAGGGACGTAGTGAAAACTATATGGAGGTTATGGATTATGGTAGTGAGTCAGATGAAATCATATCTATATCAATATGTAAGATGGTTGATGAATATGGGTTGGTTATAAATGAAGAGAATATGGACTTTTATGAGGATTGTAGAGAGAAGGTAGCTTATTTAGATAAAAAAGAGGATTATAAGAAGATTGCAGAGGAATTGATTTCTAAGGGAGAGTTTAAAGTTGAATTAGAAGAGGATGAAGTAATAAAATCATGTTTTGGTGATGATAAAGAGGTTTTTAAATATAGCAAGGTTGTAGAAAATACAAGTGGAATTAACTTAGATTATATAGCCTTTAGCATTAATGGCAAATTAGAAAATGGAAAGATAGAAGAATTTCCAAAGGTTTTAATAGGATTTAATAGTGGTAAGAGTGAAGAAATAGTATTTTATAATACAAATAAATATAAGTCGATAGAATTTGAGGTAGAGTGGGTTTCTTTTAATTAATGGTTTTAAAATATAGTATTGAATAAAATATTTTTATGTAGATAGTAAGAAGATGAAAGGATAGAGGAAGTTAAGGGTTTTTATAGGCAAGAGATTATTACAAAAATCTAACCTATAAAAACTTAATCTTTATTAATATTTTGTTTTGAAGAGAATTTACAATGTAGTTTTTATTTTTAATAATTTAAAATTTAGCTATTAATAGTGTCTTTTAGGGAGTTAGACTTTACTTTCTTTGTAGAGTTTTCTCAATAAATATATCATTGGAATTATGGAAAGTACTTGTATTATGGAAATAAATGTTGAAAATGGTTCAGGGAAAAGGGTAAGCAAATTATCTAGCATATGTAAAAACATTACAATAGGAAGTGAATGAGTTTTACTATATACAAATCCAAAAATAAGTCCAACTATAAAAGCATATACAATTTGTATTGGTTGCATATGAGCTAATCCAAATAACAATGCAGATATAATTATTGGAAAGGCACCGCCTTTATATTTAGAAGATTCATTAAAGATTATTCCCCTAAAAATAATTTCCTCAACAATTGGAGCAAGTATTGCCACTGATATAAAAGCAAGAATAGGATTAGCGTTAAATATTTTATCATGCTGAATAAAACTTTCTAAGCTGCTTTTAATAGTAGGGGAGTAGGTTGCTAGAAATTGCATAAGAAAAATCCATAAATTTGATATTCCACTAACACCGAGAGAAATTAAAGCATATTTTCCAAGGGTTTTTAAGGACATATGATTATTAATCTTTGGTACATTGAATTCCTTTTTTCTATAGATTTTAGTAAAGAAATATATTCCTAAAACTTGATCGGTGCAATTTACTATAAGATCTAAAATACTATCATACTGATTTCCCAATAAATTTACTTTAAATATTAGATTTAATACTATGGCAAATGGAATAAGAATAATAGCAGCTAAAAATTCTATTCCTATATAAATAAATATTAATGAGAAAATACTTTTCGTAAGTTCTACTGTTTTATTTTCAGATAAAGTCACAAATATCCCTCCTTTAAAATATTTTACATAAAATATTTTAACATTATTTAACATTATATTCAAATATTGTTAAAATCTCATGTTAAATATTGTAAGGGGGAGTTGGAAGTATTATAGTTAATATAGAGAATAAATTTTGGGTTTTTACTGAATAGTTTAAGAAGCTAAAAGAAGAAATCATTAAAATAAAGTGTTTTATGAAAAGGAGAATTTATATGATTAATTTAGATAAAATAGACCAAGCAGTTTGGGTTTCAGCAGCATTAAAAGCTTTTAATGCTTATCAAAATAATTTAGATATAGATGATTTATATTTTAAACAATCAGAAATTATAAAGCTGGCTAATAAATTTTATATTAAGAAGAAAATAGAAGGGGCTAGAGTTTCAACTCATTATTATGCAAAAAACCCTAATTCATCTCATAAATATTTTATAAAAAGAGAGGATTCATATGTAAGACTTGTTTATAATGGAGAAATGAATTATGTTAAAGAAAAACCAACAGGATTAGATAGAAATTTAATTTTAGATACTGTTATTGGAGAAAAAAGTATAGGTGATTTAATAGAATTTATAGATAATGAATATACAAATTTAGTAAAGGAAAATGAACATATTACGAATTTGAGTAAAGGAGATTATTTAAGAATATTAGAATTTTTACAAAAAGAAGGAACTAATGCCTATAGAAGTCCAGAGAAATGTGAGAATAGAGAAGCAAAAGAAAGGTATATAAATTTAAAGAAAGAGGCTCAAGAAGAATTAAATAAATTTAAGATAATTGCAGATTCATTTAAAGAATATGGACTTTATAGAGAAAATGGAAAAATTATAAAGTGGTTAGATGGAACCAACAAAAGAATAAGACATTACTTTTGGGCTCAATTAAAAAAGTATAATAGCATGAATTTACCTAGTAGCATATCGGTAGTTGCAGAAAAAGACTTAATAAATAATTCAACTCGATTTAAGGTTGCATTAGATATTAATGATGACGAAAGTAAGAATAATTTTGATAATTATTTAAGGCATTTAAGGTTTTTGGACATATTAGATGAGAATGATGATTTTGTTTATTTAGATTCAGACTATAATTTTATTTATGATAAAGAAAAAATAAAAGTATTAATTGAAGAGGTGAAAAATAGAAAACAATTAAAGCTCGGTATAGGAAGAATATTAAATTATGAAGATGCTAAAAAGATGAGTTTAGAAGAAATAAAAAGCTTCTTTGAAAATGCAGTTAGAGATCTTTTAAAGTATTATGATAAAGCTGTTGAAGTGGATTCTTCTATTACAGAAGAAAGTCCAAGTGGAGAATATATTAAGAGGATAAAAGAAAATAAAAATTTATATAGATATACGGATGAATCAACTAAAAACTTCATATTATATGGGCCTCCAGGAACAGGGAAAACTTATAATGTTATAAACAAGGCTCTTGAAATTATAGATAGGGATTATTATGGTGAGATAAGTGATTCTAGGGAAAGAATATTAAATAGGTATAAGCAGTTAGTTGAAAGTGGACAAATAGAGTTTTGTACTTTCCACCAAAGCTATGGATATGAGGAGTTTGTTGAGGGGCTTAAGTCTGATGGAAATGGAAATTTTGTAACGGAGGATGGAGTTTTAAAGAAAATAGCTATAAGGGCTTCTTATGATTCTTTGAAAAAAGATTTAAAAATGGAGCTTCAAGATGGAGAGGAGCTTGGCTATGAAGAGAAAAAAGAAATTGTTTTAGAGAATATAAATAGGGAAGATGCCTTTAGAGATAATAAAAAATATGTTCTTATTATAGATGAGATAAATAGAGGAAACATATCTAAAATTTTTGGTGAGCTTATAACTCTTTTAGAAGAGGACAAGAGAATTGGTACAACAAATCATGTAACAGTAAGACTTCCATATACTAAGGAGCAATTTGCCCTTCCGAGTAATCTTTATATAATTGGGACAATGAATACTTCTGATAAATCTATAGCTCAAATAGATGTTGCTTTAAGAAGAAGGTTTAGCTTTGAAGAAATGATGCCTTCTTATGAAGAGTTAGGAGAGATAGATGAAATAGAAGTGGATAAGCTTTTACATAAAATAAATAAGAGAGTTGAATTTTTACTTGATAGGGATCACTTAATAGGACATGCTTACTTTGTTAGAGTAAATACCTTAGAGGAACTTATTTTTACTATGACAAATAAGATAATACCCCTTCTTCAAGAGTATTTTTATGGAGATAATGAAAAGGTTGGTATGGTTTTAGGGGGAATTGATAATAAGGAAAATAACAAATATATAGTTTATAAGGAAAATATTAAGGCTGAGGATTTATTTAGTGGATTTGATAATATCTCTGATTTAGGAACAAAGGAAAACTTTGTTTTAAATAGAGAAATTACAAAGGAAATGTTAAGAAATATTTATGAGTAAAAAATATATAACCCTAAGGGAGGGCTTTGATTACCTTTATGTTGGAGAAGGTGAAAATAAGGTGACAGAGAGAGAGTTTCAAAGTCTTTCAAAGTATATAGAGGACAGTTTAAGCTCTCAATTAGTGGTTTTTGGATATAAGAAGTTGAAATTTATAAACTATGTAGGAGTTATAGCTTTAGATAACTTAGTAATAGAAATTTTGCCTAAAATATCTCTCTCAGGAGAGGCTTTACAGGATAGAAAAGTTCTTTTATTCATGCTAAGCAAATGTAGAAAGATAAATATAAAAACATTGGATTTTATAGGAAGTAACCTTAAAAACAATACCCTTATAGATATTATGGGAGAAATTTTTTATAGGGATCTTTCAAGGGAACTTCAAAGGGGAGTTTATAGTGAATATGTTTCTGTAGAAAATTCCATAGGTAATATAAAGGGAAAACTTTTAGTAACTAAGCATTCTAAGGTAAATAGATTTAATAAAAATAAGGCTTATTGTGCATATGATGAATTCACAGAGGATAATTTATTTAACAGAATTCTTAAGAAGGCTTTGAGTTATCTTTTGAGAGAGGTTAGAAATGAAAGATTAAAAAGTAACTTAAGGATTTTAGAGAGAAGCTTTGAAGAGGTAAGTGATGAATTTATAAATAAGCATGCCCTTAATAGGTATAAATTAAATAGAAGAAATGAAAGATTTAAAAATTCCTTTGAGCTAGCTAAGATGATATTAAATGGAAGTATGGGAGATAACTCAAAGGGGAAGGAATTTGGATTTACACTATTATTTGAAATGAACTATCTTTATGAAGAATATATAGGTGTAGTTTTAAAGGAAGTAATAAGTGAAGAGAATATTTTTGTAAGCACTCAGGAAAAAGCAAAATATCTTTTATACAATGAGAAAAGAAAAAGAGAAGAAATAGCCTTAAAGCCAGATATAGTCATATATAAGGAGGGAATTCCTAAAATTATAATAGATACAAAGTGGAAAAAAGGTAGTAGGAATGGAAAGGAGAATTATAGCCAAGGGGATGTGTACCAGATGTATGCATATATAACTAGCTATAAGGAATGTGAAAAGTGTGTGCTTCTTTATCCTAAGGAAGAGGATGAAGGAAATGTTATCTGGAATCTTAAGGGGTATCAGGATAAGAAAATTTTCATGAGAAGTGTTGATTTAAGCAGTTATGAGAGAACCAAGGAAAGCTTAGTAAATCTAATTAAATTTGACAAATTTATTTAATAAGTTTAAATTAAAAGAGTATGCGTGAAAAAATAATAGACTACTTAAATAAATATATGATTTTAAAATGAAATTTTTATATATGTATTTATTATATTTTTTTATAGGTGTTCTGTATTTTTTCAGAACACCATTTTTATTTTGGGAGGGAAACATATGGATATAGAATTATATGAAATACTTACTGAGATTGCTTATGGACTTAAGAGCAAAATGGATAAAAGTATAAAGATGGAAAATAATTTGTGGGAAAGTAATCAAAAGTATATTTATGATGAATATTTAATTAGAGCCATAAATAAACTGTCAGCTTGGGGTATTAAATATAAAATTTTTAATAATTGTTTCATACCTAAAAATGAAACTGATGCTATAGTAAATATTTTTTCTCGAAGTATTAAGAATTGGATAAAAGAATTAGAAAATTATTTAAATGAAGATTTATCAGATTTATATTATGATGAAAGTTTAATAGAACTTTATGGTGAAAATAAATATAAGATTACTGAGTGTTGTGATGAACTTGCTAGTGAATGCTCAATTTATAACATGGATAGTGAACAATATAAATTATTTAAAAGATTAAGAAGTTTAGATCAAAATAAATATGTTTATTTAAGAAAGTTTATTATAGAGAATCCTATAATAGGGGTGAGAGAGAGGAGTAAATTAAGTGAACATATAAAGAGCATGGGGTTAATAGAAAAAAAGGTTGATGAATTTATAGATTTAGCATATGAAAAAATACCTAATGATGCATTTTTCTATTGTAGTAATTGCGGATGGACAGTGTCAATGAAAGGTGATGGATCAAAGAAATGTATTGACAATAGATGTAGAGAAAAAACAAATAATTTTGAAGACCTTGAGGAACTTGGCGATACTAGAATGAAGCTAAGATTAAAACCAGGTGTTATGAGATATTTCTCTTTACCAGGAATATTAGAATTAAATATAGAGAAGTTTTGTATTCAAAATAACTTAGAATATACACTATGGCCTAATAATGATTCATACGATATTAAAGTTCAAGATAGAAAGGGAAATATTATTGTTATAGATGCTAAAGATTATAGCAATGCATTTACATTAGCACACAGTTTACTTAAGTCAAATAATATATTTAATGAAGTTGAATACACAAAAGCATTTATAGTTGTTCCAGATGAAGCTAAGAAAAGAAAGTATGATTATTGTACTGTTGTGAACAAAGCACTTAAAAGAGTAAATGAGAATGTAAGTTGTATTACAATAACAGAGTTGTTTGAAATTATAGGAGAGGTTTAATAGATGAAAGGTATGAAAAAAGAAGTTAAGCACTTTTTAGAAATAAATGGAGAAGAGGGGATTGATATAGATGCTTTCTTAAAAATAGAAGGATTCCTAAATTTTTGTTATAAAAATGATTATAAAAATGATGTGAAAAATATATGGAATTTACCTTTGAATCTACATAAAATAGGAAAAAATAATTTAAGTAAAGTGCATTATGAATTAGATATTGTTAGAACTCTATATTACGAAATATCATCAAGAAGTTATTATGAAAAACTTTTAGATATTTATGAAAGTATAAATTTAGAGTGCAGACTTTATTACATAAAAGACAATAGAATATTAGAAAACGAAAAGTCTATTTTTAAAAGAGAAGAAAGAAAAAAGTATTATGAAGAATTGTTTAATGAGAAAAAGAAAAGAGTTAATAATATCAAATATGACAATGAACTTATAGAATATACATTTAAGTTAGATGGAGCAGATATCAATGTTAATTTTAGAAATTTAGATTTAGAGCCAATTGTTTTTAAAAAAGAGCGAGATAAAAAAGGAGGAGCTTTTGAGTGCTCTTTAGAAGAATTATTTTCTGCGGCTAGAGAGATTGATAAAATAATTGAAGAAAAAATAAAAAGTGGAGAAACTTCAATAAGAATAGAAAACTTTGAATATAGAATGAAAAAATCTACAATTATGGCTTTTAAAGATAAGAAAGTTAGTAAGACTAAGAAGATAAAAATTAGTGAAGTATGTAATATATTAGGTATGGTTGGAGCTGGAAAGTCAACTATGATGGTTGTTGTATCATATTTAGCTGCTAAAAGAGGTTATAGAATTTGTATAGTTTTAGAATCCACTAAAGAGGTTTTTGATTTAAACAACTTGCTAAATATTCTAGAAATAAAGTCAACAGCTATTAAAGGAAAAAGCACAATATTAGATCAAATAGATAAAGTTATAGAAGAAAATTACATGTATATGGAGAATAAATATGCAAAAGAATTAACAGGAACATGTATTTTAGATGGAGTCATTAATAGACTTGATAATATAAAAACTATACCATATGGAAAAGAACCATGTTTTTCATTAAAATACGGTGAAAATACTTGTTCATATTTATGTCCTGCATATGGTATATGTCCAAGAAAAGAAAGTGAGAGAAAAATAGCTACAGCAGATGTTGTTATAAGCAATATTTATAGTATGGTTTATGGAAAGACACACTATAGTAATAAGTTCGGAAGAATTTCTTTTGTTGAGTATATAATTGATAATTTTGATATTGTTATATTTGATGAGGCTGATAAAGTACAGGTTGCTTTAGATAAAATATTTTGCGAAAAAACATCTATTAAAGAAGTACTTAGTAATAATAAAAGACCTATAGAAGTTATAATAGGTAATTCAATAAATGGTAATATCAATAGCAATCATATGGATATAATTGGTGAGTATTATAAGATATTAGCTTATTTATGTTCTATAAGAGATTTTATAAATACTAAAAATATAGTAAGTAATATTGAAAGAATAAAAGGAAAACGTTGGTTTTCAGCATTGATTTTATTAAAGGAAAGCAAAGATATTGACTATAGAATAAGTAATGAAATTGAGAAATATATTTCAATGGATTATGAAAGTCAAATTATAAATAGCTATATATTAAATAAAGATAAATTTAGAATTAATTTAAATAAAAAGTATTTTATAGATAAAAATCAAGTAACTAAGGTTGAATTTATTATAAATTTAGTACTTTTTGAAAAATCAATAATTAAGTTTGGAAGTATGATTCAAGAACAGGTTTCAAGAGAAAATATAGATTTTGATATTCCAAATATTTTTAGAGCACCATTTAAAAACATAAGAAAATTAATACCTACATCTCCAGTTGGTAATAGATTTGGATATATTTATGATGATGAAGAAAAGGATATAGTTATATTTAGACAATATGGGGTAGGTAGAAGTTTGATGATAGATTTGCCTAATATGAAGCTTAATAAAGATGGAAAAGGATTAGGCCCCAATGTAGTTTTATTTTCAGGTTCAAGTTGGGCTGAGGGAAGTTTTAGATATCATATAAGTCAACCGGTTTCTTATGTTTTAAAGTCTGATGATAAAGTTATTGAATTCATAGAAAAAACAAATTATATAAAGATTAATTCCAGAACTAAGGTGTCTGGAGGTAAGAACAAAGAAAAACTAATAGAAAATCTAATAGAAGAATCTAAGCAATATATAGAAAATGAAATAAATAATAATGGAACTCTGTTAATGATTGTAAATAGTTACTCTCAATGCTTAGTAGCACAAAATAAATTATCTAATTTATTTCCAAATGAAAAAATTCTAAGATTAATATCTGATAAAAATAGAGATGGAGAAGGAACTGTAAAGAAGGGTGAACTTAGATCTTTATATAAAGAGAATATTAGAATACTTATAGCTCCAGCTATGGCTATTGAACGTGGACATAATATTGTTGATGAAAAGGGACATTCTATATTCGATTCTATATTTTTCCTAGTTCGTCCTATGGATGCACCTAGAGATATAGAAAATATTATTAGCATAATAAATGGGGCTATAGTAGAAAAGTCTATTAAAGAACAAAGGAAGAAGATTTACAATAGTAACAAAGATATAATAAATATGGCATATGGACTTTGGGAAAGAATGTTTAGAAGTTATTATTCAGTGGCTAATGTAGATGAGTTAGTAAAGAAAGAAATAGTAGTTTCTAGACTTGTGCTTATTATACAAATTTTTGGAAGATTACTTAGGATTGTTGATTATAATAAACCTATTCCAAAGATATATTTTGCTGATGGAGCTTTTGGAGGAGAAGAGTTAGATGGGTTTAATTTATTGAATGAGATTTGTATATATTTAGAAGAAAATATAAATAGAAGTGATGTTGGAGAACTAGTAAAATTATTATATGGACCTTTTTACAATGCATTAAAGGGAGGATTTTTAAGTGTTTAAGACGATTAAAGCTCAAGGATTTAGTATAAAAGAAAATTTAGATATTACATTATATAAAATAGATTTTCCAGAAAAATGGTTTGAGGAATTTTATAATAATTTTTTTGATGGAAGATATAATAAAAAGTTAATAAAAACTACAAACTTTAGGAAAATAATAAAGTCTATCTCAAGAAATATTGTTTATGTGGGTGATTTATATAGTTTTAATTTTGATAAAACTTTTATTATAAGTAAAGAAAAGATAGATAAGGATAATCTAGTGTTTGCCATAAAAGAATGGGGAGAGATTGCAAAAACCTCTTTAAAAAATTTAGATTTAAGAAAAGAGTTTAAGAATTGGTTAGCAGAAATAGATTATGATGATTTAGGAGAGTATGAGAAAAAAACTTATAAGTTAACAGATGAAAATGGTAATGTTAGTGATAGTAAGATTTATGATATTTTACCTAATTTATTGGCTAATAAAGTTGTTGATAATGGAATTAATATAGCTGGAAGACATATTGAGTTTTATTATGCTGGGGATAAGAAAGTTATTAGCAATCCAAGACTAATAGAATATAGAAATGATAATGCCTCTTTAAGTATTAATTTTAGTATTCAAACGACTCCTTATAATAGAAAACCAATAATAATTTATAGTACAAATATTACAAGATGGGTTAAGAAGTGCTTTAATAAAGAAATAATGAAAAGAAGAAATACTAAGGTTTATGCAGAAATAGATGATAAAACATTATATCCGTTAGAACTTACTTTTGATAAGGGGTTGATTAAATGGGAAATGGTATCCTTAGAACTTCTTAATAGAATATACCCTAGTCTAAAAGTTCCAGAGGCTTATGAGTTTTATCAAAATCCAGTTAAGTATTTTGAAAATAGTGAGATTAACTTATATATGAATCATAGATTAGAGATGGGTAAAGTAACAAGTATAAAATCTGGCTTACCTATGAGTGATAAGTATGATATTCATTTTAATCTTTTAGAAATATTAAAAGAGAATTATGTTTATGATATGGATGAATTTGAACAGATTAGACTTAAGTTAAAGTTTAATAAAGATATAGATATAGATAAAAATATATTAGAGTTTAGAGAAAAGGTATTTAATGCAACTGGTAAAAAACAAATAAATATAGATGTTTATTATGAATATGATACAGAAATAGTAGATATAGTTGAAAGGAAACTTAAAGAAAATTTTGGAATAGGAAGTGATTTTGAAAAATTAGATGACTTTCAAGTTAATATAAGTTTAAATAGATTAAGTGATATATTAAAGCCTTTAGATGAAAGTTTAAGTGAAATTGATAGACACGAGAAGAGAATAATTGAAATAAAAGAAAGAATTAAAAAGAAAGATGGAATTACAGCTTGTTTAGTAATATTACCTTATGAAGATAGTGATGGAAATAAATATTTTAGTGAAGAATCTGATCCCAAATATGCTATAAGAGCTGGGTTTGCTAGTGTAGGGTGTTTAACACAGTTTTTAACTCCAGAGTTATCTGAGAATGTTAATTATAGGGTTGAAGGAGCTTTGTTAGATTTATATAGACAGTTAGGATATTTTGAAACATGTAGTAAGGTTAAAAAGAATGCTAATGTTGATTATATGATTCCTGTAACTGCGTTACATATTATAAATTATAAAAAAACTCCATATGGAAATACTGAAAGAGCCTTAGTTTCATTGACTATGAGTCCAAAAGAGGGAAAAATATTTGTAGAATGTCCTGCGTTATGGTTAGGAAGAAAGCTATATTGGGAAGCATGCTTAGCTTTTCAAGAAATAGCTACAAAGGAAGGAAAAAGTAAATTTTCTAAAACTAGAGTTAATAGTGATATAAAAAGTAAAGTTATTCAGCTATATAAAACAAGCCAAGAAAAACATTTAATGTTAATAGAAAGTAATGGGGTAGTTAGACGTGATTGGAAGTATATAGCTGATTCAGAACTATCTAAACAAGAAAAAACAGGAGAATACAGAGTAAATAAGATAAACTTTTCAAGTTATGACAGTGAGTCTGGAATAGATACTAGAGAATATAATAGTGAATTAAGAATCGTAAGAGTAAGAGTTAATGAGGAAGTTCCATCATATATTACTCCTAAAAAAGAAAGTGGCCAATGCGAGAGTAAATCATCATTATTTAAATATAATAATGTTTTTTATGGGATAGGAGAGAGACCTAATGATAAACTTTATAAAAATACATTTAAAGCTATATCTAAGATAAATGGAGATAATAAAGAGTGCAAGCTTATGGATATGATAGAGATATATCCTATTTTGTTAAAAGAAGATGATTTGGCCAATGAATGGGCTTATATTGTAAATAAGTATAGAGATGCGGCTCATCAATATAAAGGGGTTTTAAAGCTTCCTTTACCAATGCATTTGGCATATAAATTAGAAGAGTATATTTATAAGAAATAGTAATAATATGATATACTTATAAAATATATTAAATAATTAAGGAAAGTAGGACTTTATGGATATAAATAAACTAGTTAGAAGTTTAGATTCGGTAAGTTATGAAACTAAATTAGGTAAGAACTTGAAAAATACTCTTAGAAAATTTGATAGAAATGAGTTAATGGAAGAATTAAAGGATTATAGATTGTTTTTGAAAAAAAGAAAAGATATATTAGTTGACTATACTTATAGGATTAAATCAATTCAATCTATAAATTTAAAATATGATAGATATTATCCAAGTAAGGAAATAAATGCTTGCTTTAATGATATACTTGGCATAAGAATGATAGTTGAAAACTATGATATAAATATAAAAAATGATAAAATAAGACATGTAGATATGTCAAAAGGAAAGAAAAATGATGATGGATATAGAGGATATCATATTTATTATAAAAAAAGTAATTATCATTACCCTATAGAAGTTCAATTCTTTACAGAAAGAGATTATATATTTAATATGTGGCTTCATAAGTATGTTTATAAATATAAAGATAATAGTATAGGAATTAAGTTAAGAGAATTATATGATAAAAATATAATTATGACAGAGGAAGATTTTAAGGAGGAATTTAATAAATGTATTATATATTAGTAAAAGATTTTAATTCTGTTGGTTCAGTAGTATATGCATCAGAAGATTCAAAGGAAATAGATATTATAGATGATTTATTAAACTATAAATTAGATAGTCAAAGTAAGCAGGTAGTGTTATTGTCTAACTTAGAAATGTGGAAAGAGTATGAGCCTTTTGACATAGTAAAAAATGCAGGTGAATTTATTGATAAGGCTATAATGAATTAGAAATAATTTGTTATAATTAGTGTGATTTTAAAATATAACATTTAATAGCAAAGGTATATAACTGGAGCTTAAATTTCAGTTATATACATAATATTTAATAATATAGAGTATTAAATTATAAAGTTAGAGATTGTAAGTTATAGACTATAGATTAAGAATGTATAGTCTATAACTTTTTATGTTTTTTATTTTGTTTATGCTTTGTGGAAGTTTTTGAATGAATTTCTTAAGCTAACTTTTTTATTCAAGTATATTATAAAATTCTTCAAAAATAGGTTTATAATTAAATTTATTTGTGGTCTTGAAGCCAACGCATTGCTGTGTAGGCGTAAACTGCACTACCACTTGATAAAACTTCTTCGTCGAATTTAACCATTGGGTGGTGTTGTGGATATGGATAGCCCTTATCTGGGTTTCCAGCAGCTAAAACTAGCATGATAGCAGGAACTTTTTGGCTTATGTAAGCAAAGTCTTCTGAACCAGAAGTTTTAGCAGATTTTTGATTTCCAGCCATGGCATTTAGTTTGGCAACAGAGAATGTTTTATCTTCCCCTAAAAGTTCTTTTATGTATTTTTCAGAGCATACAGTTAAGTCTTTATCGTTAACTAAGGTTGGGCATCCACTTCCCCAGATTACTTCAGCTGAAGCTCTAAAGGATTTTGCAGTACATTCTGCAATTTCTTCAATTCTTTCCTTTATAAATGAGCGTGTTTCTTCATCAAAGGTACGAATAGTTCCTCCCATAGTAGCTGTGTCAGGGATTACATTGGCAGCAATACCAGCATTCATTGTTCCAATTGTTAAAATTGCTTGATCGCTTATGGCAAGTTCTCTAGCATGAATTTCTTGTAATGCAATTAAAATGTGAGCAGCTACATTAAGTGGGTCAACCCCAGTATTAGGCATAGAACCATGACATCCTTTTCCTTGAACCTTTATTTCAAAATAATCAGCAGCTGGAGCTCCAATTCCAGGTACAGGAACAATAACAGTACCTGCATTAAAAGGCATTCCTGCCATTACATGAATCATTAGGGCTTGATCAACCTTTGGATTTTCTAATACTCCTGCTTCAATCATATCCTTAGAACCTTCAAAAATTTCCTCAGCAGGTTGGAACATAAGTTTAATAGTTCCTTCAATTTCATCCTCATGTTTTTTTAATAATCTTGCAGCACCAAGCATCATAGATGTGTGCATATCATGGCCACAGGCATGCATTTTTCCACTTTGGCAAGAAAACTCAACATCTGATTCCTCTTTAATTGGTAAGGCATCCATGTCACCTCTTATTAAGAAAACTTTTCCTTCCTTTTTTCCACCTGCTAGGGCAATAAGTCCTGCTTTTCCACATTCTATTGGCTCATAGCCCATATCAATTAACTCTTTTTTTACAAAGGCAAGAGTGTTTTTTAAATCAAATCCTGTCTCAGCATGTGAGTGTAAATATCTTCTGTTTGAAACAATAGTTTCTTGAAGTAAATTAGCTTCTTTTAGTAATTCTTCTGGTTTCATTATGTTCTCCTTTCAAAGTTCTTTTTTTGAGTAATATTATTATTTTATCATATTCATAAATCTAAAGTATTTTTAAAAGTTATGATTTAATAATTATTTTTCAAAAAGTTTAATTGTTATTAAAGATAAGATTTTAAAAAATAAGATTTTTATAAGGTATTTTTAAATAATTAGAAATTAAATAAAGTTAATAATTTTTTAGATAATTATCATAAACCAATTTATGAAGGTGGAAAGTAATTAATTCACATGGTATATTTAAAGAAAGCGTTTTAATTACATGAAAAGGTAATCATTTTAAACTTAAAAGATAAAACATTAAGGTGAGGATTAGAGAATGGATGTTAGAATATACAAAATTAATACAGGAATAACAGGAAGAAATTTTAATAGTGATAAGAGGAGCAATTTTCCTATAGGAGGAAAAACTAATTCTTTTTATTCAATTGGTAACTTAATGAGAGGAATAGAGGACTTTTATTTGGAGGGAAATCTTTATTTTATAGATAAGGAAGAAGAACTTGAGAAGTTTTATAATCCTTTGGGGGATAGATGGGTGGCAAAGAAGAAATATTACATAAGTCATCCTAAGAAAGAGAGAGAAAATTATCTTTTAGAGGCTAGTAAGTTTCATGAGTATATAGTTAGGGAGCAACTTTTGGAGATAGCAAATTACCTGCATCATGAGCTTAATATAAATTATTTAAAGATAGAGGCTGAAGAGGGAAATGACTTTTCACCCTATACTAATGTAGCCCTTGAAGAAATGAATCTTAATGATGAGGGAAAAGTAGAACTAAAGGGAGATAAGACTTTAGAGATTAAATGGAGTGAAAATATAAATTCACAAAATGAATTTCTGTGGATAGATGATTTTGAAGGCTTAGTTAATAGGGTTCAGGAACTTAAGGCTTCTAATAGAATTAGAGAGAAGGATAATTTTTATGAAACTTACTTTGAAGGGGAGAAGTCTTCTTTAAGAGAAGCTTTAATTAAGGAAGAGGAAGTAGAGAGTTCTTTAGGTGAAAGAGGAATTTCTTATATCTTAGAGATAGATAATTCCTTTGGAATTAGTGAAAAAATAGGAAAGAAGATAGGGGTTAATCATACTTGGCTTAAGAAATACTCTTTTAAAATAATATTTTAGAAGTCTGATTTAATAAAGGATTATTATGAAGTCTTAAAGATTAAATTGGCTTTGAAGATAGAATTTTTAGTTGTTTTAAAGTTTTTGAGACAGAATTCCTATCTAGAGTTTATAGTTTTTAGGTTAGAGTTTTTAGTTGAGATTAAGAAAAGTGGTATTAGAGAAGGGGTTAGAAGATATAATATGAGAAAGCTTTCTAGTAAGTTAAAAATAAAGTCCTTTTAAAGGATAGAGTAGTTAAAATAAGTGAATAAGAAAAAAGCTAAGAACATTTAAAAGTTCTCTTAGCTTTTTTCTTTTATTAGAGCTTGTTTAATTTTTAGAGGCGTACAATGGGTTTGCAGTACGAACCATTCCTGAAAATTCTTTTTTCAATTCTGAAAATGCTAGATTAACCTCATGAGGTATATGAACATGGGCAATAAAATCTTTTCCTTTAGGTCCATATCCATTTGAATTATCAGAAAGCCTTGGGATTTCACCTAGTAGAAGAGTTATATAATGGTTCATGTCCCACATTCCTAAAATATCATTCTCATAAGCAAGTTCACCATCTTTAAGGATTACTTTTGCATTGTAGGTAGCAAAATTTATAATTTTAATATCGTTAGAAACATATTTACGAAGTCCAGCTTCCATGCGATGCTGCATAGTTGTATCTTGCATGATTATTATGCTATTAAACTTAATATTATTCTCCTTTAGTAGTTCTAATAGATATGTAATATTATTACCACAATTTGTAGAATTGCATTCTAATAAATCTGCTTTTAAATTATATTTGTATTTTAAGTATTCATTAAAAATTTCTGCCTCTGTTAAGTCTGAAGTATCTACATTTGGAAGTTGAGAATGCATTTTCTTACGCAATACTTCTGTTGTATGACCAGCACCTCCAACAATTACATACTTTTTGGCAATATTATTTTTAATTCCTTCTGCTAAAAGGTCACCCCCACAGATTATGCTTCCACCAAAGAGTACCATTACATCAGCTTGATCTATGTCATACTTCTTTTTTAGTTCTTCTTTTCTTAAAGAAGGAATATCTCTTTTCCCACAAAACCTTCCTAGCATATTAATATATTCTGCTGTTTTTTCCTTCATAAATTAACCTCCCAAAATAAAATTAACTCAATTAAGCTTAGGAAAGAATAAGATTTATAAAGATTTATAAATCTTATAAAGGTCTTTTATTTCCTAAAAAAATATCATGTTTATTATTAATAAAATTATAGCTATGGAGCTAAAGCCTATGGAAAAATAGTCATAGTATTTTTCCTTTGAATTTTTAGTTTCTTTTAAAAGTCTACTTGATAAGATTAATTGATCTCCTAAAAGCACTATTAAGAGTAAGTTAATTTTCCCTTTTAAAAATACATATTCTGCAAATCCTACAATTAATAAAAATATGTAGATATAGCTGTAGGCCTTTGGTAAGGTTTTTCTTATCTTACCTTCTAGTTTTACATTTCTTTTGATTTTAAATCCAAACCTTAATACTATAAGAGCAATTAAATATAATGATAATAAGATTAATGCTATTATAAGTTCAATTTGATTTTTAGACATTAAAAATCCTCCTTATGAATATTATTCTTTTGTAAAATTAAATAAACTTTGTTAATAATTTATATTTTTATTATACAGAATAGTAGAGGGAAAAGCCTAGAAATAATTATGAAAAATAAGCTTAGGATTTATAAAAGTATATATAAAAGAAGTTGAAAGTCTTTATAAAAGTTTTTAAAAGGACTTTAGAAGAAGTTTAGCTGTGGAATCTTAGAAGATGTTTGATTAGGGGTTAATTAAGGTTTTTAAAGGCTTTTTAATTAAGATTTTAGTAGGAGTTTGGTTATAATTTTAATTAAGTAGGAGCTTAATTAGGATTTTTAAAGGGGAAAATTAGTGCTTTAAAATTTATAGAGATAAATAATTTTACCCCAAAAAGACATAATTACATGAATATTTTTAGATTTATATGAAGATAAATAATTAGTCAAGTATATTAGGGGTTTTTACAATGGGAATAGACAGAAAATTATGTTAATATCATGGTGTATTAAGGGGGAATATTTGTGGGAAATTCAGTGAAGTATGGTATTAAAAGAAATTGTGGAGATATTCATAGCAACATAAGATTTAAATATATATATGAGGTTTGTAATAGCTTTGGGAAGAATTATAAAGGATTTCAAAGAGGATATTGTAATTTGCCCTTTGAAGAGGAGTATGCCTTATGGTTTCCTAAGTTTTATGAAAACAGTACATGGAAAAATGAGTTTAGAGCTAATAAGAAATTTATATTTGAAAAGTTTATTGGAGATTTAAGCAAAAGTTTAGATATGCTTGAGGATAATATAGCTAAGCATAGGGCAAAAAGAGTGGTATTTACTAAGAAGAATGGAATGTATGAATTTATAGGTATATATGAAATACAACCTGAAATGAGCAGAAAAGAAGGATGTTCAGTTTATAAAAGAATAAATGAAACAATAGAAAAGATTAATGATTAAAGTAAATTAAAAAGAGAGAAATGCATTTACAGCTTTAATAGAAAATATTTAGTTAATTTCTTAAAGTTGATTGAAAAGTATAGATACCAATAAAAAAGACTAGTTAATAAAAAATAACTAGTCTTTGGTCATTTTAGGATCAATAAAACCAACCTAAATAAGGTTAACTTGTGGTTTTATAAAAGTTAATTTATGACTTTAAAAATTTTTATTGGTGTTTTATATTTTGATTATAGACGGAAATAAGAATTTTATACATTTAAAAGTAAGTTTTTTGAATTTTAACCTTTTGAGGTTTTATGGTTTTAATTTTTTATGGTTTTTTAATTCTTGAGTTTTAAGCTTTTTTTATTAAATTTGGTTTTGTAGGTTTTTAGGCAAAGAGCCTCCAAAGTTGAGTGGTGATGAAGCAAATAACTATGCCTGCTACTGTTGGGATTAGGAAGCTTAGGGCTGTCCATTTAAAGCTCTTGGTTTCCTTTTTGATTGTCCAGAGGGTTGTACCACAAGGATAGTGCATTAGGCATAGTATCATAACATTAATTGCAGTTAGGATTGTCCATCCATTAGCAACTAATAATTCTTTAAGTTCATATAGATTATCTAATTCTAACATTGTGGTGGCTCTTAAATAGCTCATTATTATTATAGGCATTACTATTTCATTTGCTGGTAAGCCTAAGATAAAGGCCATTAATATATATCCATCTACCCCTATGGCATTGGCAAGTGGGCTTAAGTAGTCAGCACATATTGTTAGGATTGAGGCATCACCAATCATTATATTAGAGAATATCCATATAACTGCCCCTGCTGGAGCTGCAATTGCAATGGCTCTACCTAAGACATATAGAGTTCTATCAAATATTGATCTTACTATGACCTTTCCTACTTGAGGTTTTCTATATGGAGGTAGTTCTAATATAAAGTTTGAAGGCATTCCTTTTAGTATTGTCTTTGATAGGATTTTTGATACTAGTAATGTCATTAAGACTCCTAAAATTATAACTACAGTTACTGTAAGGGCTGATATGAAGCTTTCTTTTATTCCTACAGATATTCCACCTATGAATATGGCTGCTATGGAAATTAGCATAGGAAATCTTCCATTACAAGGCATAAAAGCATTAGTTAATATAGCTATAATCCTTTCTCTAGGAGAGTTAATTATTCTACATCCTATAATTCCTGCTGCATTGCATCCAAGTCCCATACACATGGTAAGGGCTTGTTTACCACAGGCACAGCACTTTTTAAAACATTTGTCTAGGTTAAATGCTATTCTTGGCAAGTATCCTAAGTCCTCTAAAAGGGTGAACATAGGGAAGAAAATTGCCATAGGAGGTAGCATTACTGAAATTACCCAAGCTAAGGTAACATAAATGCCGTCTATTAATATTCCTGATATCCAAGGAGGTAAGTTTAGTCCAGAGAAGAAGTCTCTAATGTAAAGTTCTCCATGGGCGAACATATTAGCAAGCATTTCAGATGGGTAATTTGCTAAGGTTATGGTTATCCACAAGACAATTAATAGGGTCATTATCATAATAGGTATTCCTGTTGATTTTGACACAAGTATTTTATCTATTTTTCTCTGGAAGTCAGTATATTCTTCTCCCCCTTTAACAACCTTATTTCCTATTCTTTCAGCTTCTTTTATTATGGATTTTATTATTATATCTTCTACCAATTCATCCTTATAATCTTTATTAAGCTCATCTTTTATTTTACTTATCATATTTATATACTTTTCTTGAATATTATATTTATTGTATAAGGATTTTAAGATGCTTGTATTTCCTTCTAGAATTCTAAGGGCTATCCATCTTTTCTTTCTTTTAGGAACTTCAAGGGTTTCATCTAGTATGATTTCTATTTCTTCTATTGCTTTTTCTATAGGGGAATCATAATTTATTGCATTTTTTTTGGAGTCTTTTAGGGTGATTTCTTTAAAGATGGCTTCTTTTAATTCTTCTATGCCAACTCCATTTCTGGCAGAGGAGGAAACAAGGTTTGCGTTTAGTTCTTTTGATAACAAATCTAAATCTATTTTTATGTTATTTTTTTCTGCTTCATCAATTAAGTTTACGCAGAGGATTACCTTTTCTGTTATTTCAGATATTTGTATAAAAAGGTTTAGATTTCTTTCTAGGGAGGTTGCATCAGCTACAACAACCACTATATCTGGATCATTAAAGCATATATAATCCCTTGCGATTTCTTCTTCTTCTGAATTTGATAGCAATGAGTATGTTCCAGGTAAATCTACTATCTTTATGGTTGAATCCTTAAATTCATAGTATCCTTCTGCTTTAGCTACTGTTTTTCCTGGCCAGTTTCCAGTATGTTGATTTAAACCAGTTAGAGCATTAAAAACTGTACTCTTACCTACATTTGGGTTTCCTGCTAATGCTACAACATAGTCTTCCTTGGTGTTTACTTTTGATTTTTCTTTAGATAATAAGCTAATTCCAGTAGAATTTTTGTTTAAACTCATATCTTTTTCTCCTACTATTAAATTACTTCTATCTCTTCACATTCTTCTTCCCTTATGGCTATTACAGTTCCTCTTATTAAATAGGCTCTAGGGTCACCAAAAGGGCCACCATATAAAACTTTTATATCTGTTCCTTCTATTATTCCTAAGTCAAAAAATCTTCTCCTTAGTTCTCCCTGTGCTTTTATGTCAATTACCTTAACAGTTGACAATATTTTAGCTTCATGTAATTTCAAATTTATTCCTCCTTTTAAGGGTTAATATAATATTGTTCCTTTTTAGATTTTGAAAGAGGTTGATTGGATTGATAATTAATGGTATTATTTGTTAAAGTGAATTTTTAGCATAAATAGCCATAATTAGAGAGTGATTTATACATATAATATGGTATGATTAAGGATAATTTAGTGTGATTGAAACTTTAGGGAGGATTGAGAGGGTTTGTATATGTGGATCAATAAGGAGGGTAAATATGGAGTTTAATATCAATAGTGTATGGATAATTATAGGGGCTTGTATGCTAATGATTTTAGTTAGTGTTATTAGTCAAATGAAAAATGATCTTAAGCATATGAGGATTACTTTAGATAAGATTGCTGAAAAGTTTGGAGCAATTGAAATTGTAACAAAGGAAGAAAAAGAGGAATTAAAGAGACTGGTTTCAGAAGGAAAAAACGTCCAAGCTGTAAGGAGATGTAGAGAAATTACGGGGATTGGTCTAAAGGAAGCTAAGGAGTATGTTGATGGACTTGGTGAGGAAAAAGGGATATAAGTTTTTTATTTTTAAAAATGGAAATAAAATTGTTTTAATGTTAAAATAAAACAGTAAATTTTAAATAAATTGTGGGAGGATATATGGAGTTAAATAATAAATTAGCACTAATAGTTTCTTATTATTTATCAAAATATGATATACAAGCTTTAGAAAGATTGGGTTACAAAAATTGGAAAAGTGCATTTTTAAGTATAAGCAATATATTAAGTGTTAAAACAAATACAATAAAGAATATGAGAGATGATTTTGACTCTATTCATCCTAATAACAGAGTTGGATGGTATCAGAGGGAGTTTAGACCAAGTAGAAAAGAAGTTATAGAAAAATATCAAGAAAAAAGTGAAGAGGAATTGTTTGAAATCGTAAAAAATATATTAGATAAAAATTATAGAACCATTGATGAAAGTTTAACAAATAATATAAACATAAAAGAAATAAAAAACGAAAAAATAATTTTGAAAAATGTTACAGCGAAAACTATTGCTACTTATAATGAAAGAATTGAAAAAGATAATACTGAACAACTTTTTGATCTTTCAGAAGGAATTGAAGAAAGATTAAAGAGGAGAAAAGAACATGAAGAACTAGTAAGAGATTTAGCATATTATCTTGAAAATAAAGGTTATAAGTTATATGAAGGGCAGATAGATTGTCTAGCTATTAAAGATGATATAGCTTTAATTTTTGAAGTGAAAACTTTAAATGGAGAAGCGAAAGATGAAAGATCACAAGTTTTAAAAGCTTTAGCTCAACTTAAATATTATAAAAAATTTTCTATGGGTAAATTTTGTGAATTAGAAAAAGTTTATTCTTTAGCATTATTTTCTAGTAAAATTTCTGATCAATATATTGAGTTTTTAGAAGAAAATAGCATACATACTTTATATAAGGAAAATGAAAAAATTAGTACAAGTATAATTAATAAAATTATAAAGACATCTATGTAAATTTGACATAGATGTCTTTTTTAGCTTAAATACAAGAAAGTATAATAAGTTATTTCATTTTAATTAATATATTAGAAGATTGCTCTTTACTTTCATTAGTATTTTGCATACCTATTATATCAACAATTAAATCTTTTAAATATTTAAGATCATTTAATTGTATATACTTTTGCATGATAGCCTTTGTATCAGCTAAAATACAGACTACTTTTTTATTTTTTAAAGAATCAATATTTATAGTAGCATTCCCAACAAATTTAAATATTGTTGAATCGTTGGATTGGTATGGAAGTATGAATGCATCAAATGAATCACAACCGGTTGATGTAGTTATATACTCGGAATATATTAATTGCTTTATAACATCAGAACTCTGAGGTAGATGGTTTGTATTTTTAGTTAATCCATATTTATAATATTTAGCATCAATTACATAGATTTTATTATTAGATTTCAATATAATGTCTGGTCTAAGATTACTAGCCTGAATAATTTTATTATCTATTTCCCAAATAGCGTTAGGGTAATAGTTTGAAGGATTCTCATTACCTAATACTTCATTTAGCATATCTTCCCAAATGTTTTGAAAATATTCAGTTTTGAAATCTTTTAAAATATTTTTTGGTTCCTCATCTCCATCATTTTCTAAAAAATTTATCATGTGTATTAGTAAACTTTTAGTTTTATCTACATTAGTTAGTTGAAGTTCCTTCTTTAGTAGATTTATACAAATATTTTTTGAATAAGGTAATCGGTTAGTCTCGCTAATTGTTATATTAGGATAAAGCCAACCTAATATATTTATACATTTTTCTATGATATATTTTTGAGTTAATAAAATTATATTATTTAAGTTATTTTTATTCTCTTTAATTACAAAGTCTAAGTAAACAAGGCTATTATCAGATATATAAGGCTTTATAGACTTAATAGTTTTAGGCCAATTTATAACACCTTTTTTATCAACTTTATATTTAGGAAGTAATTCTTTATATAAGCCGTTTTTCTCATAGTCCTTCATTAACCAAATTGCATTAATAATTGAGAAATTTTTCTCTTTTCCAGTAGAAATTTTATGAAATTCATTATTAAATGCTTTATTTTTTTTGCTTCTAATATATTTTTCAAATACTTTTATTAAAAGAATAATATCAGAATTTGTATTTTTTGATAATGAATAACCTCTTGGGAATATAACTTTAAAATTTCCTTTATCAAAATCAATTCCTACATAATTTGATTCTAGTTGAAGATTTTCTAATTCAATTTGAAAAGGATTATTCATTATCAGTAACCTCTATACTTTTAGACTCAGTTTTAGATATTACTTTAGTATTTAGTTTATCTTGAAAATTGATAGAGAAAATATCAATAGCATTTTCACTTGAAAACTTGTCCATTAATTCTGTAAAAGTTCTTATTTGGCTATTGAAAATATTCTCTCTTGACATTTTAAATACGTCATCCCATAAGTATAATAATACTTTATAACCAAATTTTTTTGTATCATTTAGTTCTTCGTTTTTTACAAAGTATGGACCGATTTGCTTATCTTCTGATATCATAAGATCGCTATTATCCATAGACATCATAAATTCATTAAGTGCTTCTACAAAGTTTTGCCAAGTTATATTAAGATTATTTATTTCATTATCTTTAAATTCATGATCGTCATCAAACTTAATTTTTAAGTATTCAAATTCCCATCTTCTTTTAAATGCTGTATCCATTGTAAATACATTTTGGTCAGAAGTATTCATAGTAGCAATTATATTTAAGTTATTAGGAATTCCAATGGAACTATTAGTATAAGGATAATTATCTCCTAATTTAGACTTTAAATAGTTAAATATATCTAAGTTATTTATTCTATATTCACTATTACCACTAGAATCTCTATCTAACAATTGAAATAAATCACCGAATACAGCTGAAACATTAGCTCTATTTAATTCTTCTATTATTAAAGTGTGCATATTGTTAGGATCATTTAATGAATCTAATAATATTTCAGTAAATATTCCAGGAGAAAATTCATAAGTTAATTTATCATTAATTATTGTGGGCTTTATATAACCAACGAAGTCATTATATGTATATTCGGGATGGAAAATAACTCTTTTTGTTAAATTTTCATTGTAATAGTTATCAGATACATATTTACTTTTACCAGTTCCTGGTGCACCAAAATATATTTTATTTATACCTTTTAATGCGCTGTTACTATTATTAGTAATTATATAATTTAAGTTTGGAGTTAGCATGTCATAGAATTTAGGTCTTCTAGATAAATTACCTATTTTATTTATTGAAGTTCTATCTTCATTATGTTTTAATAAAATGATATAGTTTTCTAATTTGTTTTTTTCTTGATATTTAAAGAATATTAAAACATCATCTTTATACATATTTTCTCTTAATTTAAAAAATTCATCACCATCTTTAGTTTTTTTAGACAATCCTATCTGATTACCTTGAGAATTATCTTTTATATTAAGCCAAATAGTGCATTTGGATTTTATAAATGGACTATCATATTGAGAATTAAGATAGCATGTTTCAACATAAATATCGAAAGTATCTTCACCAGATAATCTACCTTTTAGTACATATTCTTCACCAAGAATAGAATAAAAAAATTTCATAGAATCTCCAGTACATGCTATGTGAGTTGTTTTTCCACTGACTCCCGAACTCTTATTAGGAGATATTACATCTGCATCTGGTAATATTTTTACAAAAATTGATTTTATACTTTCACTTTTAAAGTTAGGATATTTATTAATTATGATTTCTTTTATGTTTTTAAAATCTTCTAAAGTTGTATACTGATTATTTAAAGACAATAATAACACTTCCTTTCTTTAAATATTATATACAAATAATGGAGAATAATCAAAAAAAAATAGCCGGATATTTGCCTGATGGATATATGTATGATATAATTCTAAAATGTAAATTTTGAATTAGGAGAGTTAACATGATAAAATTAGCAACAGTTTTTAGTGGAATTGGTTCAATTGAATGGGCTTTAAAGCGTCTTAATATTCTACATGAAATAGTATTTGCCTGTGATAGTGGTGAAAGGTATTTAAAAGAAGATTTTGAATCCATAAATAAAGACATGGAAGGATTAGATCATTATCAAATTAAAAAGTATATAGACAATATATATGATAGGACTGGAAAGAAAAACTTTGTTCAAGAAAGCTATATGAATAATTACGAAATAAATCCAGAGAATTTCTATCAAGATATAAGATTTTTAGATGGTACTTTTTATAGAGGAGAAGTTGATCTATTTGTTGGGGGGAGTCCTTGCCAAAGTTTTTCTATAAGTGGATATAGAGCTGGATTAGAAGATGCAAGAGGAACACTGTTCTATGACTATGCAAGACTTGTTAAGGAACTTCAACCGAAAGTGTTTATATATGAAAATGTGCCAGGAATGTTAAGTCATGATAAAGGGAACACATTTAAAATAATTTCTGAAATATTTGATAGTCTAGGTTATGATTGGAGAATGGATAAATTAAATTCAAAGGATTATGGTATTCCTCAGAATAGAACGAGATTATTTATTGTTGGGTTTAGGAAAGATTTAAATATAACCAATTTTCAGTTTCCTAAAAAGATTAAGTTGGAAAAGAAAGTTAAGGATTATCTAGAAGAGAATATAGATAAAAAGTATTTTCATGGAGAAAAAGGATTCAAATGGGTAACTAATGAAAAAAATTTAAAAAAGAGAGTTAGTATAAATGCCGAAATTTCTAGAACTCAAGCGGCAAACCAACAATTTAATTGGTGTGGAGATATGATTTTTAGACCAATTGAATTAGAAAAATGGGCTGAAGATGATGAGAGGGTTTATGTAGGTGAATTTAGTGGAGTTAGAGGCGTAGTTAGAAAATTAACTCCTAGGGAATGTTTAAGATTAATGGGATATGGAGATGAATTTAATATTGTAGTTCCAGATCAACAAATGTATAGACAATCAGGAAATTCTATTGTTGTAAATGTATTAGAAGAGATAGTTAAAGAAATAGTCAAAACAGGCGTGTTTGGAGGCGTTACTAATGATTAATATAGCAACTGTTTTTAGTGGGATTGGTGCTATTGAGTGGGCACTTAGGAGAATGAGAATAGAACATAATATAGTTTTTGCGTGTGATAATGGTGAGATTGAATTAAATGATTTAGATGAAAATTCTATAAGAGAAACTATAAAAAAATTAGGAACAGTTAAAGAGCAAAATGAATATGTTAAAAATTTATATTCTAAATCTAAGAAAACGAATTTTGTGAAAAAATCATATTTAGCAAATTATGATTTGTCAGAAGAAAATTTTTTATATGATGTTAGATTTATTGATGGTACAAAATATAAAGGGAAAGTGGATTTGTTTGTTGGAGGAAGTCCTTGTCAAAGTTTTTCTATTATGGGATACCAAAAAGGATTAGAAGATACTAGAGGAACTTTATTTTATGATTATGCAAGACTTGTTAAAGAAATTCAACCTAAAGTATTTATATATGAAAATGTACAAGGTATGCTTAAACATGATAAAGGAAAGACATGGGATGTAATATATAAAACTTTTTCATCTCTTGGATATAAAGTTTATTATAAACTTTTAGATTCAAAAGATTTTAATATTCCTCAGACTAGAAGAAGAGTATTTGTAATTGGATTTAAAGATGGTATAAACAATTTTAAATTTCCAAATATTAAGGAATTAGAGTATAGTATGCAAGATTTTTTAGAAACAAATGTGAAATTTGGAGAGTTTAAAGCTAATGGAGATGAATTACAACTAGGGATAGATGGTGGAACTATAGATGATAAATATTTTCTTTCTGAAAAAGTGTTAAAGCATGTAATGTCTACAGGGACTAAAGGTTATTATACAAAGCCAGAGATAGACTTAACTATTGCAAGACCATTGTTATCTACAATGCATAAAATGCATAGGGCGGGTGTAGATAATTATGTTACTTTAGATAATAGAATTAGAAGATTAACTCCTAGAGAATGTTTAAGGCTTATGGGATACGATGATTCTTTCAAACAGGTTGTTTCTGATACTCAAATGTATAAACAGGCGGGAAACTCTATTGTTGTTGATGTAATGATAAATTTAGTGAAAAGTATATTGGAAGCATATCCAAATTTAAATGATTAATTTTATTAAAGTAACAAGGATATAAAATAATTATAATGGTGAAAAAATGTATAGATTAATTTTTTTATTATCATATTATTAAGACAATTTATCTTACCTAATCCATTTGAAAAAAGTTTTTGAATTATCAAGAGTAAATAGTATAGTATCTGTTGGAGGTACTTATTTATAGAACTCATTGTGACCAGTTTAAGAGCTTACAATGAGTTCTAAATTTTTATTAAGAGTTTAACTTAATCAAAACTAAATCCAAAGGTAGATTTAGAGATTTAGCCATATCTTCAGCACTTTTTCCTTTATGCTCTTTTACCATCTCATCTGATATAAGTAAGTGTGCTGCAAAGATTTTGGCATACCTTTCAAAGTCATCCTTTGGTTCTAATGAGGAATCAGTTACAACATGTATTTCTTCTTTTGGGTGAATTAGAAGGTATCCTAATTCATGGGCACATACAAGCCTTTTTATTTTTAATGAACAATTCTTGTTTAAGTGGATGAAGCTTTGTCTTTTATAGGTATGGGAATAGCCATATACTTCTCCTAAGTCTTCTTCTAACAGCATGATTCCCTTGGCTAATGTTATTTCTAATGGATCCCTTAATCCATATTTTTTTACTAATTGGTTTGCTAAATTTTTTATATTCATATATATTTTGGATTGCACCAATGAAACTACTGATTAAATTTTATGAGTTTTGATGCAAGTCCTTCACCTACCTTTCAAATATTTTATAATGAAAGGATATTGGTGTTTTAAGCAGGTTTAATTGATTTTAATTGGCTAATTTGCTTTAGAAGAAAATTTGTTTTTGGCAATTAGTTTTGCCATTTTCATTGAATGTTCTAAGCTTTCCTTAAAAGCCTTTCTTGTTTCACTATCTAAGAGGAACCCCTCAAAGGCTATATTCTTTTCAAAATTATCTAAGTTATTTAGAGTTTTCTCTAAATCTGCTTTAATATTTAATATTTCCTTTTTTGAAAGAGAGCCAGTTTTATAAGTAATGTTTAAATCATTATTAATTATTTGCTTTTCAACAATCTCATTTTCAGAAAGCACCTCAATTTCTTCAAATCTTTCATCTTCTAGCTCTTCATTTAGAGGTTTTAAATAATAATCTTCTTCTAAGAGAGTATCATCAAAAAATGATTTTAAATCAAGCTTTAGAGCTGTGGCTAATGCCTCAATAGTATCAAAGCTAGGGTTATACCTGTTATGTTCTATATCTGAGAGATAAGAACGAGATATACCTGTCATTTCAGCTAAAGCCTTTTGAGTTAATTTTCTTTTCTTTCGCAATTTTTGTAGCCTATAACCAATAAACATAAGTTAAATTCCCCCTTTTGTTTTAAAGTTTTACTCTGATTTAGAGTAGTTTTGATTTTCATATATATTAAAATCAACATCCACTAAAAACAGAATTTTATTTTTAAATTGATTATGGTTTAACTAAACTTTGAATTTAGAATATATAAAGATATTTATACCTTATTCTAAGTTTATATATTTTGTTTGGAATTTTGAAAATATTAAAATTTATGTATGGTAACACTTGTATTTTAAGAAAGTAGTGTTACTTAAGTCACTATAAGTTTTAATAATTTAAGGTAATTGTATTTTACTAGATTAAATGTAAAATATTGTTATAATATTATTTTAACAGGGTAATTTCGAACAATCAATAGTTTCTACAAAAAAAGTAAAATAATACAGACTTTGTAAGGAAAAATGAGCAAATGAAAGAAATATGAAAATAAAGAAGATTAATTTCTAATAAAAGGATAATTTGAATTTTGGTATTGGAAGAAAAAGGTATTATAATGCCATTATAAGGATTGGTAAGGAGAATACTAGGAGTATTTGTAATACTGTACACTAATTTGTGAAAGTGATACAAATTTTGCAGAAATCCTTATTTGGATATTAGTGTTTAATAAGTAAATATTAAAAATCTCTTTTATAGGTTTTAAAGTAAAGGTTTTAAAGTAAAGGTTTTAATTGATTGGGAATTTGGAAAATTTATGATTTATGTAAAGCTTTAAATGAACTAGCAAAGAAGAATCTTTTTATATAAACTAAAGAATTTAAATTAAGAATACTTAAGCTTATTTTGATTATTTACTATGGATAATGCGGAGAGAAACTTATTTTTAAGGATTTAAAAGTTAAGGGTCATAGGATAAAAATCCAATGGATATTTTTAAAATATTCTTATAAAAGGTTTAAAGGGTAATAGTCAGAGGATAAAAATCTTAAGTGAAATAATTGAAATTTTTTATATAAGGAGAGAAAAGTTATGGAAAATTACAAGGCTGTTTTTACTATTAGTGAGGTTATGAAGTATTTAAACATTCATGATAAGAAGGTTGTGGCCTTTGATATTGAATGTGCACCAAAAAATGAGTGGTTTAGATTAAATGAGAAGAAGGCTGCTTTAGATCCAAATAAGGGACACATTGTGGGTATATCCCTTTCTGTTAAGGAGGGTACTGGTATTTACATCCCTTTAAGGCATAGAAACGGGAAAAATGTTGAGGATGTTCATAGAATGATAGCTTGGCTTAAGGGCTTTGTCTTTCACAATGAGAGTCTTATAAAGGTTGCACACAATATAGCCTTTGAATCCTCCTTCCTTTATGAGTATGGAATTGTTATTAAGGAACCTGTTTTTGATACTATGCTAGGTAGTATGCTTACTTTTAAGAGTTTTGGGGAGTTTAGAACTTTAAGGGATAGTGGTCTTAAACTTCTTGCAAAGGAGATATTTAATGAGGATTTGCCTAGCTTTTCCCATGTGGTTAATGGAACACACTTTGATAATTTGCATTCTGAGCATAAGGAAACTGTAAGGTATGCCTGTGCAGATAGTGATTATGCCTTAAGGCTTTATAACTGGTGCTTAGAGTGGTTTGAGACTTATATACCAGAGCATAGGCTTGTATGTGAAAGGGTTGAAAGTCCAGCAGCTGTTTATACTGGTATTATGAAAAAGAATGGTATTACCCTTAATAAGGAGCTTTTACAGGAATTTAACAGAAGAGCAGATGAGGAGCTTGAATTTTGTAAGAGGGAGATTTTATCCTTTGCAAATAGAGATGTTAACCTTGGGAGCAATCTTCAAACTCAGGATTTTAAGGATTTTCTCTTTAAGGATTTGAGGCTACCAGTTCTTAAGATATGTGAAAAGGGTGAGCCTTCCTTAGATGATGAGAGCTTGATTCTCCTTGATGAGTGGTGTCTTAGAAATTTTAAAAAGGGGACTTATCTTATAGAATGCATAAAGAGGCATAAGAGGGTTAGTAAGCTTAAATCTACTTATATAGAGTCTTTGGGGAAACTTTTAAACTCAGAAACTGGGAAGATTCATACAGATTTTTTCTCCATGGGAACTGAAACTGGGAGATTTTCTAGCAGGAATCCAAATCTTCAAAACCTTCCTAGAAAGGATAATGACCATTTAGGCATTAGAAAACTTTTTATTCCTTCACCTAACCATGTGTTTTTGGATTTTGACTTTTCTCAGATTGAGCTTAGGGTTGGAGCTTATTATTGCAGAGATAGGAAGATGATTAATGCTTTTATGAAGGATTTTGATATTCATGGAATAACAACTTCTATTATATACAATATTCCCTTAGAGGAGGCTACAGACAGGAATCATGAGGATTTTAAGAAGAGAAGGACCATAGCTAAAAACTGTAACTTTGGTGTTTTCTTTGGACTATTTCCTAAGGGACTTCAAAAAACACTTATGTATAAGGGTGGAATTAATATAAGTGAAAAGGACTGTGAAAGGATTATAAGAAATATAAAGGACGGATATCCAAGGCTTTCAACTTGGCAAAAAGATACTGTGAAGGTTGCAGCGTATAGGGGATATACAAGGAGTAGAACTGGGAGAAGACGTTATTTAAAGGATATAAAATCTAAGGACTGGAATAAGAGGACTGTATCTGAAAGGTGTGCCTTAAACACTCCAATACAGGGAACAGCAGCAGACATAATAAAAATAGCCATGGCAAGGATACTAAGGGAATTACCAGAAAGAGACTATATAAAACCCTTGCTTCAAATACATGATGAACTTTTGTTTGAAGTTAGAGAAGACAAGGTTAATGAGGCTATAGCATTCATAAAGGACTGTATGGAGAGAACTCCCTTTAAGGACTTTAATATACCCCTAAAGGTGGAATATTCTGTGGGATATAACTTTGATGAGGTTTAGTTAAAAGTTTACAGTTGTTTAAGCTTTGGACAAGCTATAAAGTAATAAGAGGTTATTATAAGTTAGGTTAAAAGTTTATCTACGTAAAAGAATCTAAAAAAGAGAGATGAAAGGGTGTTTGAAAATTGAATAAAGAGGAATTTGGAAAGTGCAATTTAAGTGAGGCAAGAAGGTTTTTAGAATGTTTTTGTAAGGTGGAATGTTCTGAGGGGACAAGCTATTCTGGTAAAAGCACTGAGTTAAAAGAATTTGATGGGAAAAGTAGTGAGTTAAAAGAATATGATGGGACAAGCTGTGATAGTAAAGGAAATGAGTTAAAAGGCTCTGAAAATTCTTGTGGAAGGATTAATATTAGAATTTTTTCTGATAAGAAGGGGACAGGCTTTAAGGGGAAGAACCTAAGCTTTAATATAAAGGATTTTCAGTCTAAAAGCAAGGTTTTAATGGCTCATAATGAGGCTAATAGAGGCATATTCTTTGTGGTTAACTCTGGAGGAAACAGTGATAGTAAGATAAATAAAATTAATGCTCAGTTTTTTGAGTGTGATACTCTTTCCTTAGAGGAACAGCTAGAGAATATAAGCAAGTTTCCATTAGAGCCTAGCATTATAGTACAAACTAAGAAGTCTCTACATGTATATTTTCTAATAAAGAATGGAAAGGTTGAGAAGTTTAGGGATATACAGAAGAAACTAGCCAAGCATTTCAATGGGGATGGAAGCTGTATAAATGAGAGTAGAGTCATGAGAGTGCCAGGTTTCTATCATTGTAAGGAAGAGCCAGTAAGGGTAAAATGCATAAAGTTTAATCCAAACCTATTTTATACTCAAGAGGATTTAGAGAGAGAACTTAGTTATATCGAAAGTGAGTTCATCGTAAATGATGATAATTATATAAGATTAGAGAGTTACATTTCAAATTATCATAGCGATTTACAAGAGAGTACCTTATTAAATAAAGAAAACATTTCAGAGGATTATAGAAAAAGCATTTCAGAAAAGAAAAGTGAAGGTAGAAATAACAAATCTAAAGAGCAAGTTTTATATGAGAGTGAAGAAAATTTGCATAGCATGTCAGAGGATAATATTTCAAAGAATAATCAACTTAACATAGAAAATACTGTGGATGAAGAATTAAAGAGTGAAAATGGATTAGAGGTTGTGTGTTTTAAGTGTGATTTTATAAATCACTGTAAGAAGAACTCAAAAATTCTTTCTGAGCCTTTATGGCATGGAATGATTACTAACCTTGCTCTTTTTAAGGGTGGAACTTATAGGATTCATGAACTTAGTAAGGGGTATAAGACCTATAGTGAGAAGGAAACTGAGGAGAAGATTAGTAATTTTCTAAAGTCAGATGCAGGTCCTATGACTTGTGAAACCCTTAGAGATAGAGGGTACACTTGTCTAAGGTACGGTAAGACTTGTTATGGCAAAAGTCCAGCCTCTTTAGCTTTTAAGCCTTTAACTGTTAAGGATATTAGAGAGTGCATAAAAACTTTGAAGGTTAGTGAAGTTTCTAATGCCATAAATGTAGATACTGCCCTTAGGTTCATAGAGAATTATATGTATAACATTGGAGTAGCTTTAGGTAAGAGTCTTATTGAGGAGGATTTGGCTAATCATTTAAAGATTAAGAATTCAAAGGATCTTATTTCATTTTATAGGGAGGTTGTTAGGAATTTTAAGAAGGAAAGAGGGAATAAGGCTAAGAGTAAAAATAAGAGTAAACCTAAGAATTCAGGGAATCTTCCATGGTATGAGGAGCAGGAAAAGGGACTTAAGTTCTTGCCCTTTGTTTTGGCAAAGCATTTAAGTGAGACTAGAGATGTTTACTATGGTGGGGAATCCTTTTTGATATATGAAAATGGAGTTTATAACATTAGTGGAGAGAAGGAGGCTGGAAGAATCATCATGGATTATATGTTACCTAATTATTGCGTTATGGCATCTATTAGGGATTGTAGAGAGCAGTGGGACATACTTGTTTCTAAGGATTTTGATGATTTTAATAGAAATCCTTATTTGGTTAATGTGAGAAATGGACTTTTAGATATTAGGGATATGAGCTTTAATGAGCATACCCCTAGTTATTTAAGTACAGTTCAGCTTAATGTAGAGTATAATCCGCAAGTTGATTGTCCACAATTTAAAAAATTCTTAAATGAAGTGCTTGATTGTAAGCTAATACCCTTAGTTCAGGAGATAGTAGGGTATTTACTTACCACAAATACTGCCTCTCAAAAGGCCTTTGTATTCTGGGGACCAGCTAGAACAGGAAAAAGTACCCTTTTATGGGTGGTGGAATACTTACTTCTTGGGAAGAAAAATGTAAGTAATATACCCTGGCAAGAGATTGGAGATAAGTTTAAAACAGCAGAGCTTTTAGGGAAATTGGCAAATGTATTTTCAGATCTTCCAAGTAAATCCATAGATGATACAGGCATATTCAAGGTGGTAACAGGAGAGGATTATTTAATGGCAGAAAAGAAAAATAAGAATCCATTTAAATTTAAGCCCTTTGCAAGGCTTGTCTTTAGTTGTAATGAACTACCTAGAAACTATGTGGACAGAACAGAAGGCTTTTATAGAAGACTTATAATTGTGCCTTTTAGTAGGCAAATAGAGAAAAGTAAGATAGATAAGTCCTTAAAGTACAAGTTTCAAAGAGAAAAGGAAGGCATATTAAATTGGGCCTTAGAAGGATTAAAAAGGCTTTATGAAAATAACTTTGAGTTTAGTGAAAATGAGCTGACTGATGGTGTTAAGAAAGAATATAAGCGTGAGAATAATAATGTTATTTCCTTTGTAGAGGAGTGCTGTGAACTTGATGGTTTATTTTCATGTAGCAGGATAGAGCTTTATGAATCTTATAAGGAGTTTTGCGTGGAAGCAGGTTTAAAAGCACTTTCTCAAATAAAGTTTAATAAGGAGTTAGAAGGTAATTTTAATATAACTAGATCTAGAAGTGGAAAATTAAGATCATGGAATGGAGTAAGAATTAAGTTAGAGGATTTAATAATTAGGTAGTGTGACAGGTTAGTGACTGATTTTTGACGGACTTTGAGCCATAGTTTTCTTAGTGATACCAAGGGTTTTGACGGAAGTGACGGACTTTTTTTACTCCTATATAATAGGGAAAAATAAAAAAAAGTATAAAAAAAAGACATTTATTAAATACCCTATATATAGTGAGTGAAAAATAGCAAAAGTCTGGTAAAGTCTGTCTGAAATTAGTTATATCAAGGGTTTAGAGTGTGACGGACTTTTTAAAAGTCCGTCACAGTAGATGTTTTTATTGAGGTTTTTAAGTATTTATTATGAAATTAGGTGAAAAAATAGTGCTTTTTAAATAAAAATGGACATGCTCTTGGATAAGAATAATATGCTTTAGAAGTTTTTAATAAAGGTGGACAAACCTTGGGATTGTTATGATATTAGATTTAATAAATTTCAGGTGTTTTAAATAAAAATGGACAAGCTTTGAAAGGGGTTAAAAATGTTGACTAGTTGGTAAAGGGTGGATAAAGTAAGATGTTTTAAGGATTTTAGCTTATATATATAGAATAAAAGTTGGCATTTATATAGAAAAATATTACTTTATCCATAAAAATATAGATTTTAAGGCTTTTTAATAGAATTTTTATGTGAAAAATAATTAATTTGAATATAGGAAATAAAATATAAGGTTTAGGGGTATAGGGTTTATGAATAAGGAAATGGTTGATCTTTTATTAATAGAGGGGAAAAAGGGAAATAAGGAAGCCATGGAAAAGCTTTTTGAGATTCACAAAGGATTGATTTATAAGTATTCAACTAAGTATTTCATAAAGGGATATGATAGGGAGGACTTAGAGCAGATAGGGTGGATTGAGTTTATGAATGGGGTTAAGAAGTATGATGGAAGCTTTGGAATAGATTTTGTAGCTTTTATAACCATTCTTTTGAGAAATAAATATGGCTGTATGCTAAAAAGAAAGGAGGTTGACATGAAATTTTCAAGCCTAGACACACCAATTGGGGAGGATATAACAATGAAGGATACCTTAGAGGATGATTTTTCCATGGAAAAGGACTTTGAGCATAGAGAGGAAATGGAGGCACTATTAAATGCTATTAGTAACTTGGAGGATGAGGAAAGGGAATTTATTCTCTATATCAATGAGGAGAGAGGAAATATGCAAAAGTATTATGAGGAACATAAGAATGAAATGACCTTTAATGCTGTCAGATATAAAAAGAAAAAGATAATGGATAAGATTCAAAAAGCTCTTAAGAAGAAGGGAATAAAGGTAAAGTAAAGGGGAGCTAGTGGGTTAGAAATATTGTGGAAAAACTTAAAAAAATGATTAATTATAGATTAATAAAGGTTAAGTAGAGATTTGTTTCTAGTGTGGGAAATATTATGGACAAGCTACCAATTATATTAAAATAAGGTTCTATTTTAAATCAAGATTGATAATAGATAGTATAAAAGTGGACAAATAGTAATCTTGTCCACTTTTATTTTAAATCGCAATATATTAAGAGCGTACATTATATTTAAGAACTATTTTATAAAAATTATAAAATAATACAACAATCATAACAAAGAATCCAAATGTATAAGCTATTCCATCATATTTAAAAAATCCATCAATGCTCAATGAATTTTTTAAAATAATAAACCAAATTATTGTTGGTAAGCTTAATAATAAAATATTAAGAATATGAATCTTACTTTTATTAATATAAAGAACTTGAATAATTAGATATAAAATTGTTACTATAATATAAATTATTACTTCTTTTAATGAAGAGAATGCGTTTATATCAATAGTAATTCTTGTTGCATATATCCAATTTAAAGTACCCCAAATAAATAATATAAAACTAATAAATATATCTGTAACTTTATGCATATATCCCTCCTTATTAATTAATAATTTAATACGATTGTTCAAAACTTTATCTTTGCTAATACCTCGCTTTTTGAATTGCTTACCTCTCTTACGAGAAGGTCTTGGCATATTCACAGGTTTAGTTCCCTTATAATAATAAGCAAAGAAAACTTCATCTGCTTCAACCACACCATCAACAGAACCTACACCAAGAAACTTACTGATACAATTAAGTATCTTATGTGGCCAGTAAAAAGAAGTTGCAATATTAATTTCTACTTCTTCTGCTGATTTTCTTATAGAAAAACCATTTAATTCTAATTGAGTCAATAGTTCTTGTTGTACTTTCCCTGATAAGGCTTTTGCTTATGCCAATAATGATGTTAGACTGCTTTGCTCATAGTGATACCTCCTAAAAATTGATTATATACATATAATAACCTATTTTTGTAAAATTATCATATATCAACCACTATTTAAAACAGAGCCTAAAATAAAATTTTTAACTGAGAAAAAGATTAAGATAAGATACTTAAATTGTGTTAAGTGTAATATAAGAATAAAGTTTAAAAAGGTATTTTATGCTATAATTATTAAAATATCTTAAATTAAAAAATACAATATATTTGAAAGGAATATAGAATGAAAAAAAGAAAAAGACTTTTTCTAAGTATCATTTTTTTCGGTACAATTTTAAATTTAATTCTTATATTTTTAGGGCTTAAAGTATTGTTAAAGAGGTTAGAGACAAAAATTAATGAAGAGCCAAAAGTGGTGGAGGCACAATTTCCTTACAATACAGAATTTGATAATTACAATATAGAAATAAAGAAGCCTAAGTTAGTAAATCACTACATTCTCTTTGATTACACTATTTCCACAAAGGACAATTCTCCTATAGAAGAGGATGATTTTCACATTACAGGTAGTCCAAGCTTTCCAGACACAGCATATTTTGTATCAGCCCATGATATTTTAAGAAAAGTAGAGAATAATAAGATGAGAATTGTTAATGTTGGAATAATTGTAGCTAGAAAAGACTATGATAAATATGTTAATAATTTTGATTTTTTAGTAAGTGCTAGAGAAAAGGGAAGCAGTAAAAATCTCTTTGAGGAAAAAAGGGTAGACACAACCATAAAAATTGATGGAGTAGTTTATCCAGATAAGGAAAACTACAAAGAGATTAAAAAAGACTTTTAAACTAGATGGTATTGATTTTGAAGTTTTAAGCATAGGAGATTTTGACTTTGGAAGCTGTATACCTATATTTGTAGGAAATATAAGTGAGGAAAAAGGCAAAGAAATAGAAAATAAATATGCTCTTAGAATTGAATGGGAAAATATAAATGCAATGTATAACCTAGAAAAATGGGTTGGATTTTATGAGCAAGTAATAAAAAGATACAGTAATATCGACCCAAGTTATGATAAAAACTCACAGTATGACCAGTTCTACATGGGAAAAATCTTCTATAATCAAAAGGAAGTAAATAAGGACAATGTAAAAATATATCTAAGAAACAAGGAAACTAATGAAGAAGTAAGAATAAATTAAACTTATATCCATAAAAGAAGTAAAGAGAAATTAAATTCACATCCATAAAAGATTTGCAGTAAAAACCTTATTGCAAATCTTTTTAATATAAAGTGAAAAATGCTTTCAAGTAAAAATCTTTCTAAGCAAATATATTTTAAAGTTAAAAAATACATTCAAGTAAAAATAATTTTACAGAAAATTATAGGCTATGAAAGAATAAAATCTATGGGTATTTATATATATTTGAATAAATAAAGTAAATTTTTTTATAAGAAAAATCTTTTTAGGAAAAAAGAGAAAAATAAATTCTTAGGGGGGTAGAGACTATGGCTAGAAAGTGTTTTTTTATTGATTTAGATGATATGCCAAAAACTGATGAAGATATTTGTTTAGAAGTTGAAAGGTATTGTGGTAAGAATAATTTGCCTTTTGATTTTATTAAAAAAACTTCACCTGTAGTTGCTAAAATTAAGGATAATAATTATGAAATTACAAAGAAATATGAAACTGGAAGGTTTATAAACCGCTGGATTTTAAGCTGTAAGGCAGTAAATTAAAATAAATAGAGCAAAGTAAATCAGTTTTTATAAAATAAGCTTAAAATAGAATGATTTAAGTTATTTAATAGAACTAAATAAGTTTTATATAATAAACTTAAAAATTAACTTTATTAAGGGGGATTAGAATTTATGTTTAAAAAAGGCTTTTTAATTGATTTAGATGTTGAACCTAAAACAGATGAGGATATTTGCTTAGAAGTTGCAAAATACTGTGGAAAAGATGGCTTGGCCTTTGAGTTTATTAAAAGAACTTCACCTGTAATTGCTATGATTGATGGAACAAAATATGAAATCCAAAAGAAATATCAGACTGTTAGATTACTTAACTGTTGGGTTTTAAGCTGTAGTGAAATAGACTAATATTAATTTATCTTAAGATATGAAATTCTTATTAAAAAAATTATCTATAAATAGAGTTTTTACATGGACCATACTAAAATAAAGAGGCATATTAAAAAATTCCAAATAAAAAGTTATATTAAAAATTTGCCAAAATTTATACTTATAGTTTTAGTACATTATAAATTAAAAATAAAAGAAAAATAGGTAGATCACATTTTTAGGTCTATCTATTTTTTTATAACTTAACTCATAATATTACTGATTTTTATAATAACCATGGTATAGACTATTTTTATTTAACATATTTCCTCAAACAATGGCTTTATTGAAGAAATAGTTATAGAGAATAATAATGATTTAAACTTTGTCATAGCTTCATACATAAAAACTTTTAATCATAGGGAAGTAAATGTAGGAGTTCCAATCTATGAAAGAGAGAAAATATCACAGCTTTTAAAGATATGTGAAAATTACTCAATTACTAAAAATAATAATTTCAGAATATTTAATTATGAAAATATAGTGAGAATAATGCTAAAACTAAAATCTACTTACTCAAATCTAGAGGATGGAGAATATAACATAAAAATAATAAACTATGGGATTTTAAAGATTAAAGTCCACAAAAATCAAGTGGAAGTAAAGAAAGTTGAAGAGAAAACCTATAAAGCTAAAGGAATTTTCAATAATAGTGAAAATGAAATCTATAAAGTAAAGGAATATTTCAATAACAGTGAGGAAGAAACATATAAACACAAGGAAGCTTTAAAGAGCAGTGGAGAAGAAATCTACAAAGATAAGGAAGCTTTAAATATCAGCAAAGAATTTTTAATATAATCATAAAATAAGATTAACAGAAAATAGGAATAAACCTTATCATTTACTTGCAAATGATAAGGTTTATTTGTTTTTTAATATATTCATTTAGCAAAGAATCTTATCATTTAGCCTAAAATGATAAGGTTCTTTTATCTTAAGCAAGGAAAAAAGCTTTATTATACTTTTCATGAATATTTTCATTTTTGATTTTCCTACCTTATATAATTATGGGTTATTATCTCATATAACAATGTGAGAATTTCAATAACTTTAGAGAAAGTAATCACTCTTATATTAAAGTAATTTCCCTAAAATATATGCCCTGCAAACTTTTCCTGTATAACTAAAAGTGCTACAACATCTAAAATACAAAGAATAACTATACTAAGCTGCATTTGTGCAAAAGTTAAAATTTCAGTAAAGCCTAAAATAGAAAAGCCTATAAATACTACGCCTAAAAGGAATAAACATCCTCCCATAAAGCTACAATAATTTTTAATGTCCTTTACTCCCCTTAGATGATAATGGTGTATTAAGCTTGTTTTTTTCTTAACCATTACTAAATATCCCAAAACAGAGAAAAGTATTCCTACAGCTCCTATAATAATAAACTGAAACATAAAATCACCTTCCTAAAAACCAAAAGTTTAATAGAAATTTTGCCTATAAGAGTATAAAGAGAAAGTTTCCTAAAAAACCAATGGCTTAATATAATTTACTATATTTTCATGGTAACATTTTGAAGATAGAATGTTAATAGTTATTTTTAATAAGAGATAAGAAATATAGGGGAATCATTTTGTTCTATCTATTTTTTGCAATAGCATATACTTTTTTGAGGTGATTTTATGGGTAGTATATCAATAAGTGATTTTAATCCAAGAGGGAAAAAGTATTATTTAGAATGTTACAGTAATAATTTTTGCTATGAAAGTATGGAAGGAATATGTTCACTATATTTATCAGAGAATGAAGTAATAAAAGATAATAAGCCAAAATATTTTTATAAATGTAATATTAATTACTGTAGAAAATTATATAAAAAATTCACAGAAAATAAAATTCAAGATTCTGTAAAGATTATTTTAAAGGACTGTAATCATTATTGGATAACAGAAGGGCAACATATGTTATGTTCAGCGGCTAAGAATGGGGATAGATTAGAGGTTGTTTTAGAAAAAGAGGATGGAGTTTGTGATTTTTGTAGTAAAGAAAAAAATATTCAACAGACGAGGAGAACAATTAAAATTTTAGAAAATGAAGTTGAAAATAGTAAATATTTTTGGGGCTTTTTAAAAAGAATAAAGTATAGCCCAGTAATTGATAATGACAAAAATGAGATTAAAAAATATGAATTAAAAAAATCATTAATGTATAGAGACTTTTCATCTACTGTTCTTAAAAAAAGTGAGAACAAACTTTTAGAAGAATATAAAATTATTTTAGATTTTATAAATAATGTTGAAATGGAACTATAGAATTTCAATTATTTCTTAATGAATTAGGGTATGATGCATATATAAATTATACTGACACTTTAAAAGAATTAGGCTTTAGGATTAATTTAAACTTTAAAATTTTATATGAAAATAGAATAAAATTATTAGGGAGATATTCTAGGGAGAATTCTATTGATTATATGACAGATAAGGAGCTAAGTGAAAAACTTAAAGAAATTCAAAAATTAAAATATACAAGAATAGAAGCACTATATATTACTCCAACAGGAACAGGTGTAGGAAGTGAAGTGGTGAAAATATTAATAAATAGATTAAAAGAAATAAAAGATTTAAAATATATACTTTTATATCCAGCTAGTAAAGATGCAGAGAGATTTTGGCGTAAGCAAGGTTTTACAAAAACTGAAAATAAATTATATGATGGAATGGGTATAGGAGAGTTAGTATTAGAATTTTAATTTCTAGTAAAGTAATAACCGTAATAAAACTCCTTATATATAAGTGTGCAAGGAGTTTTTTGCCTATAGTAATATGCTACATATCTATCTAATGCTCTTATACAAAATGGGTATTGAAAATGCTATTAAAATCACACCCATAAAAGCAGGGGAGGAATGACCTAAAGATACATAGGCTTGCCCTCCTAAAATAGGGCCAATTATTCTTGCTAGAGATTGAAGAGCTTGGCTACCTCCTTGAATCCTTCCTTGTTCACTAGAATCAGCAGACTTAGAGAGCATTCCATTAAATGAAGGGCCAAAAATTGAATCTCCAAAACCAAATATAAACATGCCAACTATGAAAAAAGGATAGAATGTGAAAATAGCTGATGCTGCAATAAGAGCATATCCTATAATTTCAGAGACCATTCCAAGAATTGCTATCTTTACATCACTAAGTTTCATTAAAAGCTTTGGCATTATTAGACCCTGTGAAATAATATCTTGAATACCCATAATTGAAAACATAAGTCCAATTAATGTAGGTGTCCAATTGAAAGTATCCATTGTAAATAGTGAAAAAATTGATTGTAAAGATCCATTAGGTATCCAAATTAAGAAGGCTGAAATAAGTAGTCTTTTTAAGTTTTTCATAGAAAGTACACTCATAAGCTGTGTAAATGGATTAAGTCTTACAAGGGTAATTTTCTTAAGTCTATTATTTTCATGAAGACTTTCAGGCATATATAAGATTCCATAAATAAAGTTTAATAAGGTTATTATTGCTCCAAAATACATTGGAACAGCATAGCCAAACTTGGCAAGCACTCCACCTAGAGTAGGGCCAATGGCAGCACCTATACCTGCAATTGCACTTATCCATCCAAAATATTTAGTCCTCTCTTCCTTAGGAGTAATATCTGCAAAATATGCAAAAATTGTGCTTATGCTCACACCTGTTACATTTCAACAATACTAAAATAGGTTAGCTCAGGAATTTAATGAAACACTTAAGGAATTTTATGGAACACTTAAGAAATTCTTTTGAAATTTCTTAAATATCTTAATATACATTTAACTTTCATTAAATTTATACTACAGGATTTAAATTTAGCAGACTTTTAATAAGTTTTAAAAGTGAAAGTATTAGGATATAATAAGATTAGGAATAAAATGAGGTGATTAATATGACAGAATCGGACTTCTTAGAAAAACTAAAAGAGTTAAAAAATATAATTTGTGTAGTTGAATTTGGAAGTTTTAGAACAGAATCATGGATTAAAGATAGAAGCGATATTGATTTATTAGTAATTACAGCACCAAATGTAACTTTTATGGATACCTTAGAAATTGAGGATGATGTTTTAGAGATTGCAAGAGAATTTTATAAATATCCTAATATACATTTAACTTTCCTTTTATTTAAGGATTTTCATAATAAGTTTGCAAAAATAGCAATAGACAGTGAAAAGAAATACATATTAAATGAAGAAAAATGGTACGATTTCAATCATAATGTTTTAAAATACATAAGAATTAATGAAAGACTAAATAGAAATTTAAAATTAGACGAGCAGTTTAGTTATTTTGGAGAAATAATAGATGAGTCCATATTATAGATATAAAAAAACAGGAGATTTCTCCTGTTTTTTTACTTTTCACTTACTAATTGCTTTACAGCCGGAATATCAGCAGGAGCCCATGAAAGAGTTTCAAGGTAATCTACTGGAAGCCATATAAGTTTTGCGTGTTCACTAGCCTTTGGAGTTCCATTAACAAGTTTACATCTTAGTGTTATTAAGTTAACTATAACTTTCTCATATTCATGAGTATTATCATTAAATGTAGATATGTATTCTATATCACAATCTAATTCTTCTTTAATTTCCCTAACTATTGCTTGTCCTACAGTTTCCCCTTCCTCAATCTTTCCACCTGGAAATTCCCATTGCTTAGGAAGAGTCATATCCTTTGATCTTAAGGCACAAAGAATTTCTTTCTTTTCATTTTCAATTATAGCGCCAACTACTTTTACTGTTTTTTTCATAATGTTTTTCTCACCTCGAAGATTATTTTATCATAATTACAATACATAGAAAATTTTATATTAAGTGATTTAAATTAATATTTTATAATAAATAGAATTTAATGTTAAATTTGTGTATAATTACAGGTGTTAATATTAAAAATACATAAAATACATTATATGTATAAAAAAGAGAGGTTATAAAAATGAATAAAGAAATTTTGAAATGGTATTTAGATTATATTGATAGAAAAAGATTGGATGAAATAATCAATAGATCTTCTGTAAGTATTAAAGGATTTACAAGTAAGAAAACAGTATCTTCAATACCTACCCAATTAGCTAAAAAAAATATGTTAAATAATACTACAAACTATAAGAAGGTAAGGGAGTATTTACTTTCAGAATCCTTAATTGAGCTTATGGGAATTAAGGACAAGAGTAAGTTAATGAATTTAATTAAGGAAGGAAAAGAAAAAGAGGGTATTTTAAAGTTTTTAATTGGTAGTGATGAAGATGAATATATAGAAGAAAAAGAATTTTTTATTAATGAAATTAAAAATAAAACTCTTGATTTAAAAGATAGCAATAACTTAGAAGATAATTTAGAAGATAGTAATGATAAAATTGATGAAGATAATGAGGTGTGTGTATCGAAGGAAGAAGTAAGCACTGAATATAATAAAGCAGTTAAAAATCAAGTTGAAAAGCTGAAAAAGCAAATAGTAAAGCTAGAGAAAAACAATAATAAATTAACTGTTGATTTAGAAAAAATTAAGGAGCAAAAGAAGACTTTAAATAATGAAAAAATTTCTTTAAGTAAGCAGATTAATGTATTAAGTCAAGATATTAATAGTTTAAAAAAGAAACTAGAAGCAAGTGATAGTAAGATATCAAAGAATATTGAAAATTACAATAACTTAAAAAATAAATATGACCTTCTTATAAAAAAAGAGAAGGAATTAATTGAAGAAAATAAAAATTTAGTGAAAGAAAGTAATAAGGTTAAGAAGAGAGAAGAAGGATTAAAAACAAAAAACAAAGATCTTACAAGTGAAATTGAAACTATTAAAAAAATGTTAGAAAAAGCTTCAAAGGAAAAGATAGCTCTTATTGGAGAGATGGAAGAAATACATTTAAAGGGAAGTAGTTATGAATTTGAAAAAATAGATTTAAAAAAGGTCAAAAATTTAGATGAGCTTCTTGGAGAAGGTTATGAGGAGGTATGGGTCCTTTTATATGAACTATCTTCTTTAGATCAAAGTGTAATAAATAGAAAAGAAAATAAATATAAGGTCTTTAAATTTAAAAATTTTGAAGAAGTAAAAAGTCACATGGATAATGTCAGATAAGGGGAGTTATTGATAATGGATAATTTAAATATATACCTTTTAGGAAAATTAGATAGTAATGTATTTGAAAACTCAAGAGAATTTTTGCAATTTAGCGTTAAATCAATAATAGATGATTATAAGGATATAGTAAAAGAAGAAAAATTTAATTGCTTTGTAGAATCGATTTATAAATATGGATTAATAGAAGGTGAAGGAGAAAGTAAAGAAGACAGATTTTACGACTTCTTAAAGGATAGATTAGTTATATTTAATCCAATTATAAATAGTAATAATCCATCTACATGTAATGAAATATTTGTAAAAAAGCCAGAGAATTTTAAAGAAGAATTTGTATATAAAGCTATACCTGTATTTTCTAAGAAAAACTTAAAAATAAGTTTTGAGGAATTTAAGCAGAAGTTAATAAATAAAGAGTGGATAGATGAGATTGAAGGGTTTTCACAAAGTAAAGAGTCTGTGCCTAACATAATATTCTTTGAAGATGAAGAAAGAATATATGCCTTAGCTGGTTTTACTACTCAGCTTTGTAGATATGGAAAGGTTATTTATGACTATGATAAGATTTATGCTGTAGAGGAAAATGAAGCTTGGTATGAAAACTTTGTTAGAAGTGCAGAGCTTGAAGATATAATCTTTGTGGAGGAAAATACAGCTTTAGAAATAGAAAACCTAGCAAGGATGAGTAATGCTGACCATTTGAGCCTCATTAGTGATTTAGAAACAAGAGAAGATGATAAACACGTACAAGAGGAGAGGGTTGAAAAATCTAATATTAAAACTTTATTAGACAACATTAATGATGAAGAAAGTAAAGGTGAAAGTGATATTTTTGAGGAGGGTACTATTGGCTCAGCTGTTTGGGATATTTCAGTAAAAGATGAAGATAAAGAAAAGATAAATTCAGAGATTTCAATAAATGAAGGAGTATTCTTAAAAACATTTATGAATACGTGTAGAGCTATGAATTTACTTTATGAGGAAAAAGATTTAATAAACTTTCACACAGCAATGAAATCTTCAAAGCTTGTTATATTATCAGGAATGAGTGGAACTGGTAAATCAAAAATTGTACAAGCTTATGGAAAAGCTTTAGGCTTAGATGAAAATAGACTTAATTTTATCTCTGTAAGACCTTCTTGGGGAGATGATAGTGACTTATTAGGATATGTAGATAGTATAAATAATATTTATAGACCAGGAGATTCTAGGTTTATAGATACATTAATAGAGGCTTCAAATAACAAGGAGAACATTTACATAATATGTTTAGATGAAATGAATTTAGCTAGAGTTGAGCATTATTTCTCACAAATATTATCCGTTCTAGAGCTTGATAGGGATGATAGAATACTGAAACTATATAATGAAGAACTTGAAGGAACAATAAAAAATTCTAATAAATATAAAGCTAATATAAAAATAGGTAACAACATACTTTTAGTTGGAACTGTAAACCTAGATGAGTCAACTTATCATTTTTCAGACAAGGTTTTAGATAGAGCTAATGTTATAACCTTAAATCAAGTTAATTTCTTAGAGCTTAAAAAATTACAAAGAAATAAAGAAAATTTAGTTAAAGTCAAGGAGATTTCTTTTAGAGAATATGAAAAAATGATAGATTCAAATGATTTAATTGATTTAAAAGATAGGGAATTAGAGCTTCTATCAGAAATAAATGAAAAAATGAACTTCTTAAATAAAAATGTGGGAATTGGATTTAGAATAATAACTCAAATAGATGACTATATAAGAAATATTCCAAAAGATTCAATAATTTCAAGAAAAGAGGGAATAGACATTCAGTTAACTCAAAGAATTCTTCCTAAAATAAGGGGAACTAAGGAGCAATGGGGAGAATTTATTGGTGAATATGATATTTATGATGATGAAAATTCATATTCTAAAAACTTAAATAGTGAATTGATTAAAATTTTAGATAACTACAAGGATGTATCAGACTTTAAAACCTCAAGAAAATATATTCTAAATAAGGCAAGAGAGCTTAGTATTTATGGCTACACATTATAATAATTTTGAAGTAAGCTTTCATAAGCAATATAACAATGAAGTTAATTACTTAAATTTTTATGAGGATTTAAAGAGCATAGATTATGAAAAAATAGTTGAAATAGAAGAAAATAGTATAATTTATTTAAGGTTTCAAGGGGAAGATAAAAGTGCACAACTTTATATGGATGAACTTGATTTAATTCTCTTTGAATATTTAGAAAATCATGAATATAAAAATGATAATATACATCTTCTTAGAAATGGAGAGATTTATTTAAGTCCTTCAGAGGAGGAAATTCCATTATGCAAGGAGGGAGTCTCTCCCTTTATACCAGGTATATATTTAATAAAAGTTATTTCTTTTGGGAAGGAATTTTATGGTGCTTTTAAAGTAGTAAATAAGATGATAACCTGTGATGAAGCAAACGAGATAAGAAGAGAATTAGAGGAAGAAGTAGAGGGAATAAGCTTTGAGTTTATAAAAAAGAAATTTGATGTCTATGACAAGGAATTACTTTTAGATCTACCAAAGGGGCTTTATAAGTTCTTTGTAATAGTTAATGAGTTTAAAAATATTATGAATTCTCTTATGGAACTTAGGGTAAGACCTAATTATAAAATTATCAAAAGCTATAAACAAATAAGCAAGGAGAGAGTTAAATATATAGATAATGTAACTATTAGAAATCATTTAAGCAATTCTGAAAAACCTGGTTTTATGAAGGTACCAATAAAAATTATGGAATATGATTTGCCAGAAAACAGATGGGTAAAGAAAATAGTTTTAGAAATGCTATCCCTATTAAATAATTTTATAAAGGAAATAGAGATTATAGCTATAAAAAAGAATAAGAGAATAGAAGAAATAAAGAGATACTCTTATGAGGGAAGTAACAATATTATCTTAAATAAAGAGAAAAACGCCTTACAATATATAATAGAACTTAGAAATAAGGCATTTAAGATGAAAAGTTCAATAGATATATTAAAATCTACGAAATGGTATGGAAGCATAAAAAGTGTAGAAACATATACATTACCCCACGTTCTCATTCAAGATTCTAGATATAATATTTTGTATAAGGTCTATGAAAGATTACACTCTAAAGAGTTTAACTTTAATGATGATGAGAAAATTTCCCTTCAGTGGAAGAGAACAGACAAGCTTTATGAAATGTGGTGTTATATAAAAGTTTGTAACATATTAGAGGACATAGGATACTCCATAAGCAGTGAGCTTGAAAATTCATCAAGAGTTATATTAAACTCTATGTGTCAGCCTAAAGATTTTATTTTTAATCCTAGTAAAAGGAGAAAAAACTCTTTCTCCTATGACTTAGAAGAAAACAGCTTTAGAAGTTTTGAAAAAGATGATATAAAAATAAGATTTTACTATGATTCTAAAATACCAAATTGTAGTGAAAAAAGTGATTTTTATAGTAATCCAATGTTCATAAGAGCCTCAAATAATAAACCAGATGGAAGATTAGATCTCTATAAAAATGAACGTTATTTAGGAAGTATAATCTTTGAGTTTAAATATAGAATAAGAGAAATGCTTTGGAATAATGATACATTTTATAAACATTTAGACCAAGGGATTTATAAGCAATTAATTGCTTATGGAACAAGTTGTGCAAGTAAATTTATTTTAAAAAGAAATGATGAAAGTACAGAAAAAAGATACCCAATTTTTCCTGTAAATAAAGTTATAATACTATATCCAAAATCAAAATATGATTTTATTAATTTAGATGAAGTAGAAGATTATAATTTAAAATTCATAAAAGTCAAGCCAGGTAAAAACTTAAAACTTTTAGAAGAAGAATTAAAAGAAGAAATAGAAGCTATTATACAAAAAGGAGCTTTATTAAAATAACTTGTTAATAAAACTTACAAACAGTATGAAGAGAATATCTAGTAATTCTCGGAATATATTTGTAAGTTTTATTATTATATTTTGATACACGCCCTTTTTTTAAAATACAATAAAAAATATAATTAATTATACAAACAAGGAGTAATAATCATAGAATTTTAAGGGAAAAATCATAAGATAAATTTAGAAAAGTACTCAAAGTTCTTTTCAGATACAGACTTTTTTGAAAAATTAAGAAATTTTGCTAAAAAAGCTGGTATTAAGGTTGTTTATATGAGCTTATTATTATGAAATATTAGGTAATTACATTTATTAAGTAAAAGAAAGAAGAACTAATTCATAGGTTACTCTTTCTTTTTTATTTCAATAATATAAATATATTAAGTTATACTGATTTTAAAAAATTTTAGGCCATATGAAAGGTTGGATTTGTGTCAATATCTTGGACATAAAAATTCGAACTTACTTAAGCTGCATTCAAAGCCTTAAATTCTACCTCATTAGGAGTATTATAATCAAGAGCTTAATGTAGCCTTTTACTATTGTAAAAAACTTTCCATATATTGAAAAATTGATTTTTTAGCATCTTCATATTTTTCATAAGTATTTCTATAAACTTCTTCTTTCTTTAAAACAACATGAAATGACTCTATACATGCATTGTCATAAGGACACCCTTTTTGACTAAAGGATTGTATTATATTAAATTCATTGCATAGATTTTTCATATAATTACTTGTATATTGTGAGCCTAAATCACTATGAAATATTATTTTATTATCTTTGCCTATATTTTGAAGATAATAAGCATTTTTTAGTGCTGCTATAACAAGATCATTTGTCATATTTTTACCCAAAGAGTATCCCACTATTTTCTTAGAGTGTAAATCAAGTACAGAAGCCAAGTAGCACCAACCATCTTTTTGCGTTTTTATGTAGGTTATATCTCATGTCCATTTCTCATTTATGCTTGTTGTTGCAAAATCACGCTTCAAAAGGTTTTCTAAACCTTCTTTCGGCTTTTTCTTACTATAATATTTCATTTTCCTCTTTAATTCTAGCCATTTCTTTCTTTAATTTGGCTACTTCTTTTAATGTTATAACTTCATCTTCAGATATTTTTATTTCTTTGTTAGATTTTACCCAACCATTTATAGTTGATTTTGCTATACCATATTCACTACTTATTTCAGAAATTGTCATATCAGATTTATATAAATCTGATATCATTTCTTTATAATCTTCAGTATATTTTTTACCTCTACCCATAGTAGTTTAACAGAGCCAAATAATAAAAACTAATATTCATTGGAAAATTTAATACTTACTTGTAGTATCTCTAACTATTAATTCAGTTGGTACAACAATATGCTCAATAGGTGCAATTTTATTATTTTTTTTAAGGTTTATTTGTCTTAATAGAGACTTTATAGCATAGTCAGATATTTTATCAATATTTTGACCTATTGTTGTTATAGGAATTATTGCTTCAGTAGAAATTGGAGAATTATCAAATCCTATTAGTTCGTATTCGTCTGGTATACTTTTTTTATTTCTTATAAGAATATTTAGAAAGATATTTGCATGTGTATCATTACTTAGAAATACTCCTTTTTTTACATAAGGATAATTTTTCTCAATATCTAAATAAATTTGATAAAGAGAATTATAGCTTTCCTCAAAAGAACTTTTAATGTCTGACATATAAATCTTAAAATCCTGATTATTCCTTTGGCAAGTTTCTTTAAATGCTTCAATACGCTTGTAAGCAGGAGTATTGCCATTTATTTTTCCATTTATATGTATTAATATATCACAGTTATTCTCAATTAGTAATTTAGTTGCTTTTTCAGCACCAGAATAATTATCACTATTTACACTTGATATATAATTGTCTTCGCGTTCTATGGCTACAATTGGAATATTAAATTCTTTTAATTGATGTGAACTTATAGAATGACTTAATATTATAAGCGCTTCAATTTTATAAGCCATTAGTTCCTTTATATATTTTATTTCTTCATTTGGATCAGAATTTCCTAAGAATACTAAAAATTTATAATTATATTTACTATAGGTATCTATTATATTATTTAATATTTGAGAATAATAGTGAAGAAATAAGTTAGGGATAATAATTCCTATAATTTCAGTTTTACCATTTGCTAAACTTCTGGCAACTTTATTTTCAGTATAATTTAATTCTGATAATGCTTTTTCAATTTTTTGTATTGAAGCTTGAGTCAAAGTTTCTGGAGAATTAAAATATCTTGATATTGTTGTCTTAGAAAAATTTGTATATTTAGCTATATCACTAAAAGTGATGTTTTTTTTCATGTAATTACCTCCTATTTCAATAATCCTTATATTAAGCTTATAAATACAAGGTTTAAAATATGTATTAAAACTATGTAAAGTAAAAGAATATTAAAATTAATGAAATTATATCATTAAATATTAATTTCAGCAAAAATATTAAAAATATATTGATTTGTAAATGTTTTCTTGATATAATTTAATTAAGATAACCGGTTACATTACCGGTAATTTAAAATAGGAGGAATGAATAGTGAAGAAATTTTATGGTTTTGTTTTACTAATATTTTGTTTTAATCTTTTTGGATGTTCTTTTAGAAATACAGAAGTATCAAATAAAAATATTCAAGGATATGACAAAGGCGAGGAGCTTATAACAATGTGGGTTCATGTTATAGAAGAAACTTCAGAAGGACAAGCTTATAAAAATTCAGTAGAAAGGTTTAATAAAGAATACAATGGTAAGTATTGTTTAAGTGTTGAATTTGTACCTCGTAATGAAAGTGGAGGAGGATATACTGATAAAATAAATTCATCAGTAATTTCTGGAGGACTTCCAGACATAATAACTGTTGATGGGCCCAATGTATCAGCTTATGTTGCAAACAACATAATTCAGCCTTTAGTAGGTATAACTGATGATGAAAAGGCTAAATATTTACCGTCAGTAATAGAGCAAGGAACAATAAACAATAAATTATATGCATTAGGTCTAATGGAATCTAGTACGTTATTTTATTATAACAAAGATATATTAAACGAAGTAGGAATACAAGTACCATCATTTGATAATCCATGGACTTGGGACGAATTAAATAAGGTCTGTGAAAAAGTTAAGAACTATTTAGATAAAAAAAATGGATATCCAATAGATATGTCATTCCCAGCAGGGGAAACAACTATTTATTTTTATGCACCATTTATATGGTCAAATGGTGGAGATTTTGTAAGCTCTGATGGTTTAAAGGTTAATGGAGTATTTAATTCTGAAAAGAATGTAGAAACTATTAGTTATTTTAAAGAAATTACAGACAAAGGATATATACCTAAATATACAATAAGTGATTTATTTGAAAAGGGAAGAGCTGCATTTAAATTTGATGGAGCATGGGCTATTACCAATATAAGAAATAACTATCCAGATTTTAATTTAGGAATAGCACCATATCCAGTGGGAAATGATTGGAATGGAGAAAAGTATACACCAACAGGAGGATGGGCTTTTGCAACAACTACAACTTGTAAAAACCCTGAGGCTGCAAAAGAAGCAATCAAGTTTTTAACTAATGCAGAAAGTGGCATAGATATGTATAACTTAACAGGTAATTTACCATCTACATTTGAAGCTTATGAAAATATTGATGCATTTAAAACTGATGAATTATTTAAAACAGCATATTATCAGCTTGTTAACTATGGTCATCCAAGACCAAAATCACCAGCTTATCCTCAGATAAGTACATCATATCAGCAGGCTATTGAAGGTGTACTATTAAATGATGAAACACCAGAAGAATCGTTATATAAAACAATGAGAAGAATAGAAGATAAGTTAATACGTTATCAAGATTAATATAATTGGAGGTGGAAAGTAATGAATAAGATAAGAGAAAAGATAATGGGAATGGCTTTTTTTGGCCCAGCATTAGTGTTACTAACATTATTTTTGTTTATTCCTATGATTTTAACTTTGATATTTAGTTTTACAGACTTTTTTACATTAAATCCTAGCGCAACTAAGTTTGTTGGACTTAGAAATTATACAAGATTATTTAACGATGAGTTATTTGGAAAAGCATTTTTTAATACAATAAAATTTGCACTTGTAGTTGTACCATTGCAGATGGGAGGAGCATTACTTTTAGCACTTGGCATAAATAAAGTTACTCATTGTAAAAAATATTTCAAAATAGCATTTTTTATTCCAGTAGTAATGTCACTTGCAGTAGTATCAACTTTGTGGATGCAGATTTATAGCCCTGAAGGTATATTAAATAATATGTTAAATGCTATTGGAATATCATCTCAGCCATTTATATTCAGTAAAGATCAAGCACTTAATTCTATATCAGCATTAAGTATATGGCAAGGAATGGGATATCAGATGATTATATTTCTAGGTGGCTTGCAGGCTATTTCTCCTAGTTTATATGAAGCAGCAGAAATTGATAATGCAAGTGGATGGGGCAAATTTTGGAATGTAACAGTTCCAGAGCTTAAACCAATTTCAATATATATATTATTAACAATTACAATAGGAGCATTTAAATTATTAGTTCAGCCTATGGTGATGACAGGAGGAGGACCAGCCTTTTCTACATATTCACTTGTGTACTATATCTATGATACTGGTACAGTTAATTGGGATATGGGATATTCTTCAGCAATGGCAATTGTATTTGCAATTATAGTAATTGCACTTGCAGGTATTCAATATAAACTTACAAACAAAAAGGAGGATTAATATGCTTTCAAATAAAGGAAAAATTTTTAATAGAATTCTTATAGTTTTTATGCTTGTATTATCACTATTGTTTTTATTTCCTATTATATGGATGATTGTAAATTCTTTTAAATCAGATGCTATGATAACACAAGATATGAACAGTATAGCAGCATTTCTTCCACCACTTAGCTTTGATAACTTTTTTGAAAATTATATAACTATTATTACAAACAGCAGTTTAATGCGATATATGACTAATACGTTAGTTTATGCAGCAATACTTATAGTTTTAAGTATTATAGTTAATGGTCTAGCAGGATATGCTTTAGCAAAAATAAATTTTCCATTTAAAGAAGTATGGGTATTTATAATACTATTATTAATGATTGTACCCATGGAAACTATAAGTATTATTCACTTTTTAATGATTGCAAAAGCAGGACTATTAAATACTGTAGTTGGATATATTCTTCCTATGATTGTAAGTCCGTTTAACATATTCTTATTTAGACAAGTATTTATGAAGCTTCCAGATGATTTATATGAAGCAGCGCAGCTAGATCATTGTGGTCCATTAAAATATTTTTTCAGAGTTGTTATACCTATGTCAAAGTCTATAGTAGCAACAGTAGGGGTATTCACATTCTTAGGAATATGGAATGACTTTTTATGGCCATCATTGGTGTTTACATCAAGCAATTTATTAACAGTTCAAATAGGATTAAATTCAATTACTGCAAATGATAATGTTACAACAGGTCAGGTACTTGCAACTATAACACTGGTTACAATACCAATATTAATAGTATATTCTCTTTTCTCTAAGCAATTAGTAGAAGGAGCAATGTCATCAGGATCAAAAGAGGGCTAAAATTTATATAAATAAAAGAAAGGTTAGGCGATAAAATGGGTTTTATAGAATTTAAGAATGTAGAAAAACAATATAAGAATGCAACAAAGAAGTCAGTTACTGATTTTAATTTATCCATAGATGAAAAAGAATTTATAGTATTTGTAGGACCATCAGGATGTGGTAAATCAACAACTTTAAGAATGCTTGCAGGTTTTGAAGAAATAACTGGAGGAACTATTTCAATAGATGGAAATATAGTCAATAATACGCCGCCAAGAGAACGTGGAATATCTATGGTGTTCCAAAACTATGCATTATATCCTCATATGACAGTAGAAGATAATATAGCTTTTGGATTAAAGAATATTAAAACTCCAAAAGATGAAATAAAGAAAAAAGTAAACTGGGCAATTGAGATTTTGGGTTTAGAAGAATACAGAAAGCGTAAGCCTAAGAATTTATCTGGAGGACAACGTCAAAGGGTTGCACTTGGAAGAGCAATAGTACGTAATCAAAAAGTATTCTTAATGGACGAGCCTTTAAGTAATTTAGATGCTAAATTACGTGTCAGTATGCGTAATGAGATAAGTAAATTGCATAGAGAACTTGGAAGTACTACAATTTATGTTACCCATGATCAGGTTGAAGCTATGACTATGGCAGATAGAATTGTTGTTATGAAAGATGGAATAATACAACAAATAGGAACACCTATGGACTTATATGACAATCCTAGAAACAAATTTGTTGGAAGCTTCATAGGCTCACCACAAATGAACTTTCTTAATGTTGAAGTTAAAGGAAATAAAGCTATATTAGAAAATGGAAGCAAAATAACGCTTCCAGAAGGAATATTAAAAAGAATGAACAACAGACAAGGCAAATTATGTATGGGATTTAGAGCTGAAGATATAAAGCTTGATAATCTAAATATTGGATTATTTGAAGACAGTATTATTACTTCAGCTATAGAAAATACAGAAATCATGGGAAATGAAAATAACTTGTATTTTAAAATAGGAAACACTACAGCAGTAGCAAGAGTAGGAAAAGAAGACGTAAAGGAAATTGGAGAGCAATTCAAATTTGTAATCAATGTAAATAAAGTTCATTTCTTTGACTTGGATACTGAAGAAAATATACTAAACTTAGGAAATACCCTAACTTTAGATCATAATTAAAAAAATATATTAAAATTAAGAAATACTCTAACTTTAGAGAACTAGGAGGGAAATTAATGAGAAGACCTAAATTACATTTTACATCACCTAAAAATTGGATAAATGATCCTAACGGATTTATATATTATAAAGGAGAATATCATTTATACTATCAATACTTCCCATATGCTGCAGAGTGGGGAACTACACATTGGGGACACGCAACTAGTAAGGATTTAGTAAATTTTGAACATCACGGTATTGCATTATTCCCAAGTAAGAAATTTGACAGTAACGGATGTTTCTCAGGAACAGCATTAATAGAAGATGATAAACTACAATTTTATTATACTGGAATTAAATATTTAAGGACTGAAGATGAAAATATTCATAAACCATATGATAATGAATCATTTGAAGCGTGCCAAGTGAAAATAGAAAGTAAGGATGGATATACATTTGATAACTTTAATGATAAAAAAGTTGTTATTCCACCTATAACTGATAGAAAATTAGGTAATAAAACTCATACAAGAGATCCAAAGGTTTGGAAATATAAAGATGGATATTCAATGATAGTTGGAAGTAAGTTTGAAAAAGAAGGTGTAGAAGGATATATAGGACAGGCTCTTTTCTACACAAGTAAGGACGGAGAATCTTGGGAATACAAAAACCGTTGCTACGATGAAAGTATAGGTGATATGTGGGAATGTCCAGATTTAGTTAATGTAGATGGAAAATATATTTTAATTATATCTCCTGAACATATAACAAATGATGGGGTAAACTATACAAATAATTCTATTTACTCAATTGTAGATTTTGATGAAGAAACTTGTGAAATGAAAATAACAAATGGATATAGTTATTTAGATGAAGGGCTTGATGTTTATGCACCTCAAACAACTTTAGACAAAGATGGAAACAGAATTTTAATTGGCTGGGTTCGTATGCCTAAGAAGTTTGAAGGTGAAGAATGGATAGGTATGATGACTCTTCCAAGAGTAATAAATGTAATAGATAATAAAGTACATTTTGCAGTTACAGAAAATATACAAAACTTATTTACAAAAGAAATAAATAGATCAGATTTTGATATTAATAATCCATGCAGAATAAAAGTAAAGCTAAACAAAGAAAGTCATATAAATATTGGAGGATACAAAATATGTGTAGAAGAGGATAGCATAGCAGTTGATAGAAGCAGTGTGTTTGTAGAAACTGATTTTAAAGCAGTAAAATTTAAATCATCTAAATTAGATGGAATATATGATTTAGACATATTTGTAGATAACGGAATAATTGAAATCTTTATAAATGGTGGAAAGTATGTAATTACAAATGTAGTATACAATATGCAATCATACATTAAATATGATAATATTAATGAATTGGAAATATTTGAGATAAATAATCCTGATATTATTTTATAAATTGAAAAAGTTTAAGAGTACCGCATTTTTAAAATAGTAGTACTCTTATCTAGCATATTATTGGAGGAATGGAAGATGAAAAAAGTACTTTGCCCTGGAGAAGCATTAATTGATTTTGTATCTAATGAGCATGGAAAAGCTTTAAAAGATACAAGTGGATTTATTAGAAAAGCTGGAGGTGCACCAGCTAATGTTGCTGCTGCAATATCTAAGCTTGGAGCAGATGCATATTTTTGTGGAACAGTTGGAGATGATTTTTTTGGGGAGTTTTTAGAGGAAACCTTTAAGAAAAATAATATTAATACTGAAATGATGATTAAATTAAAAGATAAAAGCACTACATTAGCCTTTGTTTCACTTAAAGAAGATGGGGATAGAGATTTTAAGTTTATGAGAAATGCAGATTCAGATTTAACTTTTGATGAAATAAAGAATAATCTTGATCAATTCGATTTATTCCATTTTGGAAGTGCAACAGCATTTCTTGAAGGAGAATTAAAGAATACTTATTACAAGCTAAAAGACTATGCATTAAAAAATAATAAGATAATAACTTTTGATGCAAACTACAGAGACGCTTTATTTGGTGAAGATAAAGATACTTTTGTAAGTTGCTGTAAAGACTTTATAAAAGACAGTAAAATAGTTAAACTTAGTGATGAAGAAGCATGTTTAATAAGTGGCATGGAAAACATAGAAGAAGCAGCTAAATATATAATAGATTTAGGTTGTGAAAACTTAATAATAACTTTAGGTAAAAAAGGTGCACTTCTTACAACTAAAGAAAAACAAATATTAATACCAACAAACGAAATGAAAATGGTAGATGCAACAGGTGCTGGTGATGCTTTTATAGGTGCTGTTATTGCACAAGTGCTTGATATTCCTAATAAAAGCATAGAAGATATAATAAAAACAGCTAATTTAGTTGGAGGAATTACAACTACAAGAATAGGTGCATTAGAATCAATTCCAACATGGGATGAAGTAAAACAATATAGTAAATTAGATCAAATATAGTATATTTCAAAAGTGTAGATATACAAAATAAAAGTTTGCAATTTTAACATTAGAATATGCTTAGATAATTGTGTCATATATAAGTAATAAAAATAGCTAGATTACCTGGAATTATCCAATATCTAGCTATTTTTATATAATAGTATACATTTTAAACTTATTATTTTCCAAGAGTACTTCCAGTGATTCCTCTTTCAGTTAAAATATCATAAATAGTTTGAGAAGTAGTATTTTCTAAAGTATATCCAAGAGAAGTAACAACCTTTTCTAAATTTTCAATGGAATCTGTTTCTATTTCAATATAAGGGAAAGGGCAAAAGCTTTTATCGTTAATATCTATTTCTACAAGAGCATTTTCAAGTTCATAGCTTTCTATATATTTTTTTATTTGCAAAGAGTAATAAACTTAACTTATTAACAAAAATGTTATATAATGTTAATAAGTTGTTAAATATAGGAGGATATTATGAGAAAATTAGTAAGTCTATTACTTTCAATAGGAATATTAAGCGGTGCATTCATTGGTTGTAGCACAAACAATCAAAAAGAAGTAAGTGACAATGAAAATAGCTCTAATATTTCTAATGAGGAAAAGAATAATAAAGAAGAAGTTAAAAATGATAATAATGATAAAAAGGAATCAAAGGATTCAGAAAATGATACTAAAGCAAAAAAAGAAGAAAAATCTTCAGAAAATGAAGAAGTTGTTACTGTAAAGAATGGAATTATAACTATACCAAAGGGATTTAAGATTGCTGAAATAACATTTGATTACAATAGAAAGAATATATTAGAACTTAATGAAGTTGAAAATTATTCTGATTTAGACAAAGAAAATATTTATGGAGCTATAATAGGTAAAAATCCTTTAGATGTTGGAAATATTGATGGTGATTGGAATTATAACACCTTTCTTATGCATGGTTTATCATTAAGGTATCCTAATTTCTTTGAAATACAAAAAAGTGAAATGCCAGATTTAGAAGGGGGAATAACTCTTAAGAGTAAAGATAAAAAAATAGAATTTTCAGCAGGGTTAAATGATAATCATGATGGAAAAACAGCTAAAGATGAGCTTGATATTGAAAATAAATGTAATGAGAAAGATAGCAAAATATTAATTAGTAATCTAGAAGGAAATACATATACCTTTGCTTGTGAAAAAAATGGCTTAATAATTTATGAATATGGAATTGTAGAAGGACCAGATTCAGATATACCAGTATTTATATATAGATATCCTGCTAAATATAAAGACACATTTGATAAGATAATTGAAGAATCAAAGAAGAGCTTCGTACCAACTAAAGGATTTCCAAGAGAGGTTAATAATAACTCTAATAAGGTAAATGATAAGAAGTCAAATAATGTTCAGTCAAAGGATAACACTCAAACAATGGACATTAAAGAGTACGGATTAACTCCAGATGAGGCTATAAAATTATTCTATAAAAATGATCCTAAAGGATTAAAAACACAAAATGAAGTTGATAAATTTTTAATTAAGAATTATAAAAGTGCTGATATATCAGTATTTTATGATAATTTAGATACCATATTAAATAATTTTGATAATAATATGGTATATATAGAAAAACCAGAGTGTGAGATATCTCCTGTTGCTTTTATAGGGAATGAACCTATATATATGTTTGAAGGATGGGGACAAGTTAATACTACATTTTATATGGATAGCAAAGGAAATTATTATGGAAATGAAGTATTATTAAATGCTCTTATGGAGAATAATTTATATAGATTTCTTGATGGGAAAAAGATAAAAGTAGTAAAGAAACCATCTTTTAATAGTAAAGGATGTTTACTTATGTATAATGATGAAGATTAAAGAGGTAAATAGTATGAATAACAATAAAAAATTTAAGTTTATAGTGTATTTAGACAACAAGGAGTTAGTAAAGCAATTTTTTTATACAAACATTGCCCCCTTTACATATTACACTTTACCTGTATGTGGTATACCTGCTGGCAAGGTTATTTTTGAAATAGAAAATAGAAAGATTTACTTAAAAGCAAAGATAAATGATTTTGAAAAAGGTGAACACATTGAAACCTTAAGTGAAATAGGCTTTGAGGATTTAGATGATTTTAGCATTAATAAAACAAAAAATAAGGATGTTTACCACATTACAATGGCCAAGAAAAAACACAAAGTAGGACTAAACTGTAGCAATGGTTTAAATGATGATCTGGCTAAGGAAATAGTTCAGTATGTGAGGGAGAGTGCTTAAATGCATAGTTCAAAGAAGATAAATTCATATATTGTGGCAAACCTAATAATCATGGGAATTATTTTCATAAGCAGCATCTTAATGCATAGAATTATTATAATATTTTTCTTGAATTTAATCTTAATAGGAGCGTTAAATATTGCCCTTTTAAATAGAGCAAAATATTCCTTAGACCTTTTAAGAAAACTAAAGAAACTAGAAGATGTGGATTTTCCAAAATTTAAGGATATTTCAATGGTTCTTTTAGGAATTTTATTTTCAATAGTTACATATACAAGCCTATTTTTAGATTCCATTGGAATCATAGATATATCTAAAACCCTTGGAGAGGGTGGACAAGCTAACAATACACTCATATCCATCATACTTTTAATAATTTGCCTTTGGGCATTTATAACAAATTTATCAGGAGCAATTGTAACAGAAACTACTAGCAAAGGAAGAAAATTCTTTGACCTTAGTGAAAACAATGTAGCCCTTGGAAATGAAGCACTAAATAGAGCAACAGGCTCCTTTAAGGATGGAATTATACTTGGCTACTACATTTTCTACTTTAAAAATATACAAGTAGCTTACAGAGATAACTCAGGAAACATCATTGTAGAAGGCTACGACAAAAGTCCCTTCAAAATAACCATTGCAGCAAAAAGAAGTAAGAAGTATTTTTCTAAAATTTTAGATGTGGATTAAGGTAAATAATATAAGGATACACTTATAAATAGTAAACTTATTAAATCTAAAATAGATTTAAAGTAATAATTAAATATAAAGTTATAAGAGTTCTAAAAATATCAATGCACAAAGATAATAAAAATGATACCAACATAGGTATCATTTTTTTATTTTATAAATTAACTTCACACTAGGAGAATTTTTTATTAGTTTCCTCTAAAAATAAATATTTATTCTTAAGGAAAGTTATATAAAGTGGGAATAAAAGTTGTTTCCAACCATTCATATAATTACCACAATCAAAAAATATGGTTTCATTATCTGAATTAGAAAAATTCAATTTAGGGCTTCTACACCAATCTATTTTTAGATAAATTGTGTGATCCCCTTTCTCTAAATTTATTTGTTTTGTTTCCCCACATTTTATCTTTCCATAATAGGTATTATCTATAATTATTTTATAAGATCTCATAACGTCAAGTAAGTTATCGCTATGTATTATTATCATAAATACCCCACCTTTTATTACCGTAATTTATATGTATATTTTACTAAAATTTAAACAAAAAGTAAATAAAAGGAGGATGAATTTGTTAATTATGTATAATAAGAATTAAAAAGTAAAATGGACATGATATCTGTACATTTTTACTTAATTATTGATATATACTTATTAAATTTAGAACTTTGAATCTAATAATCTATGCATTTAGCAGTTTACATCTAATAGCTCCCTTGAAATTTCTTCAAATCTTTCATCAGATATACCAAGTTTTTTCTTAAATATATCATCATCAATTCTAGCAACAATAACCTCATTAGGGCAGATTGTTTTTATAACTTCCTTCAGTTTATTAACTGATTCAGGATCATCATTATATCCCTTAACTATGGTTATTTCAAATATGAATTTTCCATTATATTGTTTATTAAAGGAAGCCATATTTGATATGTATTCATGAAGGGTATATCCTTCAATTGGTCTTTGAACCTTCTTAAAATCTTCCTCTGTTATTACCTTTATTTCTCCAATAACTTCATCACATTTGTTAGCAACCTTTATATATTCATCCTTTCCTAGGATATACCCATTAGAAAGCAGTCTTACAGGAACTCCCTTTGATTTTATAAAATCTATAATATTCTCAATTTTATCATTTATTAAGGCTTCTCCTTTTGAATTAATAAAGATTAGATCAGGTTTTGTATCATTAATCATATTTTCTAGTTCAATTAATGACTCATCCACATTATCAAAGGATTTTTGAGTATCTATTTTATTCTTTGATCTTCCTATAGGACAAAATATACAATCAAAATTACAGTACTTTTCTGGAAGCACATTAATCTCTAAAACTCTCTTTCCATCCTCAATATAAACCTCTTTATAGGTAAAATTATTCATAAACTTATCCTCCGTAAATAATTAAATTATAGCTTCCTTATTATTAATATGAAGTATTGAAACCTCAGATTTTCCACCTAAGTTTTTCTCTACTAATTGAGATAACTCTTTTAAGGCATTTTCAAATTCTTTTTCTCTATTTTCATCAACTAACTCAATGCATAAGAAAGCATTTTTTGTGTCCTCTGTTAACATAGTTCTTACTGACTCACGCCAATTCCAGCATCTGCAAATAGCTCCTTTATCATCTTTATAAACTATTTCTCCCTCATATGGTGGTTCACTTTTATCTGATCCTAAGGTAATAAAACTTTCATCTCCTGTTGCCTTAGTTAATCTTATATCTCCAATAAATTTATCCATATCCTCTCCACCACAAGGCATGGCATACTTTAATGATATAGAGTTGTAAATATCAACTAGAGGGTTAATTGTTCCTAATCCTTTACCAGTAGAAACCCTTTTTAACAAAGCTTCAATTGATGACCTTGCCCCTTTTTTAGTCTTAAACTTCTTAAATGCATCTCTCCATACCTTAATAACTTCATTGCTGCTAAATTCTTCATTAGGTAAGTGATTTAAAGCTTCCTTTTCTCCTTGAGAAATCATGTCCTTGTATTGGTTCTTATCTTTTATAGTATTATCTATGCCATTGCAAGTGATAATACCTATCTTTGCATTAGGGAATAGCTCCCAAAAATCATCCTCAATAATAAACTTTTTCATAACAATATACCTCCTTTAAAATAAAAAAGCGAGAGAAATATTATAAAAATATCTCCCAGGCTTTTATCCTTCCGTGTTCACAGTTTATCTGTGCGTTTTCTCTTGGACCAGACTAACTAAAAAGCTACGGAACCCTAGAAAACTTTATATTATTAAGTTTTAATTAACAAATTCAAAATTATAAGTTAATTTTAGCATAGTATAAGGGCTAAATCAATTCACTGATAAAAATTTGAAGTTTACTGAATATGTAAATTTTAGTGTTTAATTAATGCATTCTTAGAAACATCTATAAATACACAAATAAAATTTTACCAGCCTAAAATCATATAAAATCACCTTTCAGACCTTGAAATAACTAGATTACAAGTTGATTTTATATTGGTGCTTTAAATTAAAATGAAACACTGGTAAAATAATAAGAGAAGTGTTGAAATAACTAACTTAAAGATAAATATCAAGAAAAAGAAATGGCTATTTTACAAGCATTGAACTTTAACATGGTATGTATTTAAATCCATAATAAACTTGTAAGTCAACTCTTATCCAAGAATTGAACTTTAACATGGTATGTATTTAAATTCTTCTACATCCATTTGAGCAATATAAATAAAATACTATTGAACTTTAACATGGTATGTATTTAAATTTTAAAGAAGATTTACATTCTAATAAAGAAAGCTCATTGAACTTTAACATGGTATGTATTTAAATATAGGAACAGCGAAAGAACATGATTTGGTTATTAATTGAACTTTAACATGGTATGTATTTAAATCGTGAAACATAAATTTAATTGCAGCTACATTAAAAAATTGAACTTTAACATGGTATGTATTTAAATAAGGGAATGCTTTAAGTCTAGGAGAGTTTACGGCTATTGAACTTTAACATGGTATGTATTTAAATTTTTATATTTCCCACTATAGTAATCTAAAAATTGTAAATTGAACTTTAACATGGTATGTATTTAAATAAATATTCTTCCAAAACTTAATCACCTACTTTCTATTGAACTTTAACATGGTATGTATTTAAATGTAGTTTCAAGCGGTTTTTCCTCGGTCGGTTTTTCGATTGAACTTTAACATGGTATGTATTTAAATATGTAAATCTTACAAAATAAGCATTAGAAGGTATAAATTGAACTTTAACATGGTATGTATTTAAATGGAACTAAATCTATTAATATATTCATTATTTTTTATATTGAACTTTAACATGGTATGTATTTAAATCCCATTGCCTTAAAATCTATTCCACCACCACTACTAATTGAACTTTAACATGGTATGTATTTAAATCTTTTCTAGGAATAAAAGAATAAGAAACAATAGAAAAATTGAACTTTAACATGGTATGTATTTAAATTAATAATAGTTTGAAATATTTAGAGAATAATCTACAATTGAACTTTAACATGGTATGTATTTAAATGAAACGTAAGTCAATGAAATCTTGTTAAAGTAAGTAAATTGAACTTTAACATGGTATGTATTTAAATGCTGCTTATGTAGAAATGACTAAAGCAGGGGTTTCTATTGAACTTTAACATGGTATGTATTTAAATAAGGGTAAGATACCTAATCCTTTAATAGCAGATGTATTGAACTTTAACATGGTATGTATTTAAATTCAGAATATTTTGTAGGTGGCCAAAATGTAGGTAAATTGAACTTTAACATGGTATGTATTTAAATAATACATCTGACGCGCATTTATGACAATAAAAAATAATTGAACTTTAACATGGTATGTATTTAAATTATATAAAAATATTCCCTGTGGTTGGTTGCTCTTCATTGAACTTTAACATGGTATGTATTTAAATGCCTTATTAGCTATTAATTTATTAGTTTTAGCTTCCATATTGAACTTTAACATGGTATGTATTTAAATACACCAATTCACTAGTTTTATATATTTTATTCTCTATTGAACTTTAACATGGTATGTATTTAAATTCTAAAATGAATATGCTAGCAGGTAAAATAAAATATTGAACTTTAACATGGTATGTATTTAAATTATATTCTTACTGGCTTTCCACCTGAATCTTCTAAAATTGAACTTTAACATGGTATGTATTTAAATATTCTATTAAAATTTCTTGGTGGATTTTTTAATGCATTGAACTTTAACATGGTATGTATTTAAATACCCAGTAAGTAAAGCAAATTGGGTTTATAAAAGATATTGAACTTTAACATGGTATGTATTTAAATGTCAGAAATATTTAAAAGAGATTTTAAATATATAGGATTGAACTTTAACATGGTATGTATTTAAATACAGATGAAATTCGCAAGGGAATAGAACAAGGGAACATTGAACTTTAACATGGTATGTATTTAAATTTATCTTACTCCCTTCAATTTTAAAGCTGCTTGATATTGAACTTTAACATGGTATGTATTTAAATGAAAACCTCCAAAATACAACAATTTACTTCAAACTTATTGAACTTTAACATGGTATGTATTTAAATAAATCTCCTGTAGCCAATCCTATTAAAGACATTAATTGAACTTTAACATGGTATGTATTTAAATTCTAAAATGCTTAAAATGTTTGATTTTACACGTTTTATTGAACTTTAACATGGTATGTATTTAAATTGATCACTCTGACCATGTTGGAAATGCACCAGCCAATTGAACTTTAACATGGTATGTATTTAAATAGATGTAGGAATTAAAGTTATAACTACTGAAGAAAGATTGAACTTTAACATGGTATGTATTTAAATTCTTTTATCTTTGCTATATTCGCTATAGTTCCCTTATTGAACTTTAACATGGTATGTATTTAAATAAATAACTTCGCAAAATATATATTTTATGAATAAAATTGATATATATATTTTTATATAAGGACTTTAAATATTAAATTATTGGAATAGGTATATTGCTATGTTTCTAAGTTGATTAAAATATTTATATTATTAACTAATATTTTATTAAATAATTAATATTACCATAATATATAAATTTATAAAATAATTACTTAATTTATAAAATTTACAGATAAAAATTAGAATTATATCTATAATAAGTAATATTTTTATGAAATAAAAAGAAAAAATAGCCTAAGAAAATAAAATTAATAAAAGATAAATTTTGTAGAAATAGTTTTTATTGGTATAATTAAAATATCAAATGTATTTAATTTATATAATAAATTTTGTAATAACTCGTGGAGTATTTAAAAAATGTATTTAATGCATATAATCTTTTAACCATAACATTAGATGTACTAAACAAAAGATAAATTAAATTATTTGAGTTTTCAATTAATTATTTAAAATCAATTTTAATAAAAATACATTAGATTTGTATAAGGAGGTGAGTATGGTGAAAGTTTTTCAACTAAGTGTAAAGATATATCTTTTAAATAATATAAAACAGGAAGATGCTTTAAATGAAATTTGTAGTTTTATAGACACAACCTTGGCTAGAGATGAAGAATTTTTAGAGCTACATAATAAAAATTGCTATAAGATGTATAGTTTTAATTCCTTTTATCCTGTAGAAGAAGATAGAGTTTATAAAGAGGACAAGATATATACTTTTCAAATAAGAACTCTAGATGTTAAACTGGCAAATTACCTTTTAAATGAGCTTCACAAAAGTTATACAAGTTCAATAAAGGGGATAAAGGTTGAAGCAAAAGAAATAAATAGACACCATATTGAAAAAGTTTATTCAATAACTCCAGTTCTTATTAAGAATGATTTCGGGTACTGGAAAAATCATATGAGTATTGATGAATATGCTAATAGATTAAAAATTAATATGATTAAAAAGTACAATGAATTTACAGGAGAGAATATAAAAGAAGATTTCCCTATATTTAATTCATTAAAATTTGACAATAAAAAACCTATAGCTATAAAGTATAAAAATATTAAGATTCTTGGTGACAAGCTAACTTTAAATATAAGTGATGATGAATTATCTCAGAAAATTGCCTACATGTGCATAGGTGTAGGAGCTGGAGAATGCAACGCCAGAGGATGTGGATTTTTAAATTACAGATGGCTATAAAATTTTTTTGATTATTAATGTTAAAAATAACTATAAAAGTTAAAAATAAGAATTAGGGAGGAGGAGGAATTTTGTTAGATCAAGTTAGAAACTATATTTATAGTAATTTTGGAGAGACCTTAGAAAATAGAATTTTAGATAATTATATGCTTGCTGATGGTACTTATATAATAGTAAAGCCGGATGAAAATGGACAACTTAAGGAAGCCTATAGAGCTGATATTATTTTTGATAAAAAGCTTAAAAAAGTTGATACAACCATAGAAAATTTCAAATTGCTATGTAAAATGGATTACAATAGTAAGCTAGATATTCAAAAAGCCATTGATAGAAAAAAGATTATACAAAGCAACAATTATTTAAGTTTTTTTATTAAAAAGGAAAGTTTAAAGCCAGATGAAAAAACTGGACAATCTAAATTAAATCAAGAGTGTATAGATGAATACTATAGAGTTTTATCTAATTTAGAAGAGAGATATTCTAATAAAAAAAAATCATTAAAACTTTATAAAAATGTAGAAAAGGAATTAGGAGAAGTTGACTTAGAAAAGCTTTCTAAGGTAAAGGCTTGGATTGATGAGAATATTTTTAATTTAGATATAGATTTAAAACAGAAAAACTATTTAAAAATATTCTTCTTATTTAATGAAGAGGATTTTTATAAAGAGGGTAAACGCTTTCTAATTCCTAATGTTTATAATAAGAATGATTATAACTTAGAAACAAAGGATCATATATTAGGCCTTCCAAATGATAATATGGGATTAAATTCAAAAAAACCTTATTTAGAGAATAAAACAAGAAGTGTAGTATATCCATATTTAATAAATCAAGAGGAAGTATTAAAGCAGAAAAAGGTATTTGATTTTCTTTTTAACTTAGCTTCGCAGGGAAAAAATAATATCTATTTAAATGATTCGGAAATCTTTGCTATTAAGGATGGAGAGCTTTTAGATAGTGATTTTACTGGAAACTATATAAGAATTAAAAAGGGAAAAGAATGTGAAATTCATGACTTTGACATGATTTCAAGCTATTCTCCTAAATTAAAGAAAAAGTTTGAGTTTAAAAATATATTAGATGCATCTAGAGAAATCTTATTTAAAAACAGAAAAAAAGGAGACACTTGGGAATATGAAACTATTACAAAAAAGAAAAATATGCAAAGTTTAATTAACATAATATTTTTCAATAGATTTTTAGTGACTAATTATTTTTCAGAAGATATTTCAATTAAGGAAACAGACATAAAAAGAGCCTTATTAATATCTAGAGAGCAATTATTTAAGTGGCTTCATAAGGGCGATGAAAGTAATGTTTGGAGTGTTTTAAATAAGGCTTCAAGATTAACCTTAAAGAATTCATTAAATAATGGATATTTTACAAAGGCAATAAATCAGTTTAATTTGATTTATTCCTTAAAGGAGTATTTTGAAGGAGGAGAGGAAAGTATGGCTGATATTCTTTTGGGCATAAGAAAGGATTTAAGAAGCAAAGTCTTAGATAATAAAGAGGATTATATAAATAGCGATAGAGAGTATTTTTTTGCAGTTGGTCAATTAACTTCATATTTACTAGGGAAAAGCAAGGGGAAGAATAAACCTTTATCTTTAGCTAATCCTATAATAAATGCAAAGAGTGATAAAACAATAAAGGACAATTTATTTAGACTTTATAAAAAATATAATTATGATTTAGATTCAAATAAAGATATAAGATTTAAAAGGCTTTACAGCATGGTTTTAGGATATGAAGTAGAAGGAAAGATACAGGGAGATTTAATAACTGCTGGTTACTTAAGTGGAAATATAATGTTTGAGAAAAAGGAGAGTTAGATTATTATGGATAAAAGAGTTTACGGATTAATTTGTATTTCATCAAGAATGGCAAATTGGAATGCTGATTTTACAGGTTTCCCAAAAACAACTTCTGAAGGAGAGATATTTGGAAGTGATAAAGCCTTAAAATACCCTATGAAAAAATCATGGGACAATGCAGGAGACAAGGTTTTATATATAAAATCAATGAAATTTTCAGATGTTAAAAAAGGAGAGAGTTCCTTAGTTCCAAAATCTCTAAAGGAAAGATATGAAAATCTATTTGGTGGTGATTTGAAAGAGGAAAAGGATGGCAGAGAGGTTTTAAAAAATCTTTTTAAAGCTAAGGATGTTAAAAACTTTGGAGCTACCTTTGCAGAATCAGGAAATAACATATCTATAACTGGAGCAGTTCAAATAGGACAAGGATATAATCTTTATGAAGAGGCAGAAGCTGAAGAGCAAACCATATTATCACCTTTTAGAGATGGTTCTGAAAAGCCAAATAAAAAGGATGATGAAGAGGCAAAAAATTCAACTTTAGGAACTAAAATAGTAACACCAGAAGCCCATTATTGTTATCCTTTTGTTATAAATCCACTTGCATATAAAGAGTTTGTAGAATTAGAAGTTACAGAAGGGTATACAGAAGAAGATTATGAAGCATTTAAGGATGCAGCTATTTCTTCAGCAACAGCCTTTGCAACAAATTCAAAAGTTGGTTGTGAAAATGAATTATCAGTATTCATAAAAACTGATAGTACATTATATTTGCCTAACTTAGATAAGTATGTAAAGTTTATAAAAGGAGAAGAAAAAAATACCTTTGAATTAAACTTTAAAGAAATTTTAGATGGATTAGAAGAGAGAATAGAAAGCATAGAAGTTTACTATAATCCTTTAACAATCAATGTTAAAGCTAATTTTGAAGGAGCTAAATATTACAATATCTTTAGTAAAAAAGAGGTGTAGTATTATGAAGGCTTTAAAGTTTACTTTAGAAGGAAAAACAGGATTTTTTAAAAGACCTGATGTGAATTCTAATCTTTATTTTACTTATGGTCATATTCATAAGGTGGCTTTACTTGGGATTTTGGGAGCTATATTAGGTTATGGAGGATATAATCAAAAAAACTCAAAATATAAAGGACAAAAATCTTCTAAGGAAGAGTTAAATCTTCCTGAGTTTTATGAGAAGTTAAAAGATTTAAAGGTTTCTATAGTTCCAAACAATAAAAATGGAGTTATAGGAAAAAAGATAAATATATTTAATAACTCTGTAGGATATGCTTCTCAAGAGCAAGGTGGAAATCTTATTGTTAAGGAGCAATGGTTAGAAAACCCTTCTTGGGAAATCTATATTCTTTTAGATAATGAGGAAGCTGAAAAACTTTCAAAGGCCATGATTAATAAAAACTATGTTTATATACCTTACTTAGGCAAAAATGATCATATGGCTGATATATTAAATTGTGAAATTTGTGAATGTGAAGAATCTTTAGAGGTTAATTATATAGATAGTTTTTTTAAAAAAGACACTTATAAACTGTCAAATAAACCTAAGGAAGATGATTTTGATGATTTTAGTGAGTTTGATGAATTCTCTGAAAATAATAAAGATGTAACCAAGGAAGAACCTCTATATAAATATGAAGAGTTTTTACCTTTATCCCTTGATGCAGAAACAATAATGTATAAAACAGAAAGCTTAGTTTATACAAATAGTTATTTAGAAAAAGAAAAGGATAGTTTAATTTATAAAATAAAAGATAAAACTATTCAGTTTATATAGAAAAATGGCTACATCAATATGCTTAATAAATTTTAAGCAGGATGTAGCCAAATTTTTTAGAAAGGAAAGAGATATAATATGTATTTTGAAGCTTTAAATTCATTAAATATAGATGATTTAATAAAAGAAGAATATACAGTTTTAGCTCACATAGAGGGAACAAATAATGAAAAAGAAACATTAAAAATGCATATAGACTTATGTAAAGAGTATTTTAAGAAGATTTATAGAGAGAAGAATTTAGAAAAGGTCTTTTTAAATTTTGAAAATATCTTTTTAAACAAACCTTCTCATGATGAGGAAGTTTTATTTAGAGACATGTTAGTAGGCATAATAACTATGCATGATATGGGAAAGATTAATCCAAATTTTCAAGAGATAAAGATGAAAAATAAGCTAGACATTAATATGGAATTAAATATAGATACGAATCATTCAATTTACTCTTCAATAATTTATATAGATTATTTTTTAGGGAAACTTGTAAAACTTAATAAAGAAGGAAAAGTTAAAAAAGAAAATCATAGTTCCTTTTTTACACTTCTTATTTTAAATTCATATATAATTTCTAAGCATCATTCACCAATAGATAATATAAATTTATATACAAGTAAAGAAGGAAGACTTTTATCTAAGTTTGAAGAGGAAAAAATTGATGAGCTTAAAAAAATAATAAACCCTATTTATTTTAGAAATTTAATTTTAAATAAAAGGCATATTGAAAAAATACTAGAAAAATATAAGGATTTTAGTAAAAGCATATTAGAAGGTAAAGATTCCATAAAAAAAGAAATAGGAATATATACCTATGAAAGATTTATGCTTTCAATTTTAATAGCATGTGATTATTATTCAACTTCAGAATATATGAATGGAACTAAAATTAAGGACATAGGAACTATTAGTGACATAAATAAATTTTATGAAACCTTTAAAAGGGGAGAGATTTATAAGTTTATAAGAGAATATGAAAAGAATGAATATGGAAAGGAAGAGGATTTCTCTAAGGTAGAAAATATAAATATTTTAAGAAATGAAATGTTTTTAGATGCTGAAAGAGAACTTTTAAAGAATATTGATAAGAATATATTTTATTTAGAGGCTCCCACAGGAAGTGGAAAGAGTAATGTAGCAAATAATTTAGCTTTCAAAATAATAGAAAATGATCCTACTAAGAATAAGATATTTTATGTGTATCCCTTCAATACTTTAATAGAACAAAATTTAGTTACCTTAGAAAAAATTTATGAAAATAATAAAGAGGTTTTAGAAGAAATAGCAGTTATAAATTCCTTATTTCCCATTAAAGAAGTAAAAGGAAGTGATTATGAAAAAGAAAAGTACTTTGAAGATTTAGAATATAGTGATTATTCAAAGGCATTACTTAATAGACAGTTCTTAAATTATCCAATGATTTTAACGACTCATGTTTCCTTATTTTCTTATATGTTTGGCACTATGAAGGAAAATATATTTGCCTTTCATCAATTAGCTAATAGTGTCATAGTTCTTGACGAAATACAGAGTTATAAAAATCAAATATGGAGAGAAATAATAGAGTTTTTAAATGGATTTTCAAAGATCTTAAATATAAAAATAATAATAATGTCTGCAACACTTCCAGATTTAGAAGGGCTTCTTATAAAGGATGATATAGAAAATTCATATAAAAAAAGTGGAGATTTAGATGAAAAGTATAAAGGAAATTTAGCTATTTATAAAGATGATAAGCTTTTAAATAATAAAAACTCAGTTAGATTAATAAAAGATAGAGATAAATATTTCAAAAATGAAAAGTTTAAGAATAGAGTAAGGGTCGATTATTCTTTAATGGACTTAGAAAAAGATGAGATTTTTGATGCTTTAATTGAGAAGATTAAAGCTTATGATGGGAAAAAGAGAATAGTAGAATTTATAAGTAAAAACAGTGCTTATAAGTTTTTTAAAGAACTTAAAATTAGAGAAGAATCAGAAGAGGGGTTTGGTGAAATAAGGCTTTTAACTGGTGATGATAATTCAATCGATAGAGAAAAAATAATAAATGAAATAAAAGGGAATAAAGATAAAAAAGGACTAGACAATGTAACCTTAGTAGCAACTCAAGTTATAGAAGCTGGTGTAGATATTGATATGGATATAGGATTTAAAGATTCTTCCATATTAGATAGTGAAGAACAATTCTTAGGAAGAATAAATAGGTCTTGTTTAAAGGAAGACTCAAAGGTGTATTTCTTTAATTTAGATAATGCAATTAGCATATATAAGGGTGATGTTAGAAAAAACACCAGTTTAACAATAGAAAATAAGGATATTAGAAATATATTAATTGAAAAGGACTTTGATTATTATAACCAGTTAGTTAATGAGCCTCTTTTAGATAATACTAGTTCCTATAATGATAACAATACAGAGCTATTCTTTAATGGACCTGTTAGGAATCTTGACTTTAAAAATGTTGAGGAAAAAATGAAGCTAATAGATGATGATAGAAATGATATTCAAGTTTTTTTAGCTTACGAGATTGAGATTGAGAATAAGAATACTGGAAGTGTTTATAAAATAGATGGGGAGGAAGTATGGAAAGAGTATAGAAATTTATTATTAAATAATGAAATGAACTATGCTGAAAAAATGGTTAAATTGTCAAAGGTTAAAGCTAAAATGAATTACTCTATTTATAGAATAAGAACAAAGCAAAATTTTAATTATAGCGACAGAATAGGAGAGCTTTTATATATAGAAAATGGATGCGACTTCTTTGAAAATGGAAAGCTTAATAAAGCTAGATTTGAAAAAGATATTGGAGAATTTATATAAATTAAATATATTATAAAAAGTATAGATTAAGGCAAGGGAAAATAAATTTAAAGGATTGTATTTTAGATAAATGTTAATTTTCAGATATTTCTTTGTTTAGATTATACAAAATATTTAAGGTTGTATTGATATAGAGGTGAGAATTTTGAAGGTTAATGGAACTCTTATAAATTATTACTTTCATTGCAAGAGGCAATGTTATTTTCATGGAAATAGATTTAACTTAGAAGATAATAGTGAAACTGTTAAAGTTGGAAAGGCTCTTCATGAAGAAAAAAGAAAGGGAGATAATACTGAGTTAGAAATAGACAATGTTAAAATAGATAAACTTACAAAGGAATATTTAACAGAAATTAAAAAATCAGATGCAGATGTGGAAGCTGCAAAATGGCAACTGTTATTTTATTTAAAGGTTTTAAAAGCTAAGGGAATTGAGAGAAAAGGAAAGCTAGAGTTTATAGAAAAAAATAAAACAAAAAAGAAAACTTTAGTTATTGAGTTAACCGAAGAGAATGAAAAAGAATTAGAAGACATTGTTAAAAACATAGAAGAATTAATTTTACAACAAGAAATTCCTAATGTTCTCAATGAACCTAAATGCAAGAAATGTGCTTATTACGAGTATTGCTATATTTAATTTGTGAGAGGAGTAATGGTATTATGGCGAAAACCAAATATATAAGTTCTATTGGAGAGCTTACAAGGAAAGATAATTCCTTGTGTTTTAGAAAAGATGGGAAAAATGTCTACATTCCAGTAGAAGGAACAAGTGAAATTTATTGTTTAAATGAGATTAGCATAAATACTAAATTATTAGATTTCACATCTAGAAATAATATAATAATACATTTTTTTAACTATTATGAAGGATACAGTGGAACTTTTTATCCTAAGGATAAGTATAATAGTGGAAATTTGCTTATAAAACAGGTTAAGGCTTTTGAAGAAAATAGATTAATAATAGCTAAAAGTATAGTAAGTGGTATAGGAGAAAATATTTATGAACTTCTTTATCATTACTATAAACATAATAAAAAGGAAGTTAAGGGAACTATAGATTGGATCAAAGATGAATTTTATCACAGAGTTAATAAAGCTGAAAATATTAAAGAGTTAATGGCAGTCGAGGGAGAAGTTTGGCAGAGATTTTATTCTGAGTTTAAGGTTATCTTGCCGGAAGAATTTATTATGAATAAAAGATGTAAAAGACCACCGGATAATCCTATTAATGCATTAATCTCCTTTGGAAACTCTCTTTTATATACCAAGACAATATCAACCATATATAAAACTCATCTAGATCAGAGAGTAAGTTTTCTACATGAACCATCAGAAGGAAGATTTTCATTAAGTCTAGATATTAGTGAAGTTTTTAAGCCAGTAATAGTTTATAAAACCATTTTTGAATTAGTAAATAAGAAAATGTTAAAAGTAGACAAGCATTTTGATAAAAAGGTCAATTATTGTCTTTTAAATGAAGATGGGAGAAATATATTTATAAAAGCTTTTGAAGAAAAGTTAGATTCTGTATTTATCCATCCAAAGTTAAAGAGAAGAGTAACTTATAAAACAGCTATGAAATTAGATTGCTACAAGCTTATTAAATATATAATAGAGGGTAAAGAATTTAAACCTTTTAGCTTAAAAAATAAGTATTAGTATATCTTAAATTTTTTGTAGTACTTTATTTGCTTGAATTTTGAAAGTTTTTATTTATTATTGGTATCTTTTAATTATTCTATAGGGCTGTAACCAAGATTACTTATGTTACCTATTTAAAGTATCGGTAAGTCTTAATTGATCTATATGGGTAGAAAAATATTTAATTATGTAAATTAACGGCCCATAAAATATAGTTTAATTATTTTACACTCTTATTATTTTCTATATTAATGAGAACAAAAAAATAGTATTGAATATATACTTGTATTTTATTCTAATTTTAAAAGAAGAATTAACGTTTTTATATTTAATTAAAACATAAAAGGAGATGTAAGATATGAAAAGTAAAATGAATTATAATTATGCTTTTGTATTTTATGATGTAAATGAAAAGAGGGTAAATAGGGTGTTTAAAGTTTGTAAGAAGTATTTATCTCATTTTCAAAAATCAGTTTTTAGGGGAGAAATAACCCCTGCTAATCTTATAAACTTAAGAAAGGATTTAAATAAAGTAATAGAAAAAGATGAAGACTTCATATGTATTGTTAAATTATTAAACGGAAATGTATTTGGAGAAGAAGTGCTAGGAATTCAAGAAGTAATTAACGGAGAAACACTGATACTTTAATAATTAATTCAAAATAACATATAATTTTACCAGTGATTTAAGTGGAAAAAGTTTGTGAAATCCTTGAAATAACTAAGTTTTAGGTTGATTTTCGATACCCTCTTTAATTCTTAATAAAACACTGGTAAAATCATAGTATAAGTATTGAAATAACTAGATTAAGATATATTTATTAAATTTAAAAATGGCTATTTTAAAAGTATTGAACCTTAACATGATATGTATTTAAATATTAAAGAACTTTATAATGATTTTTCTACATTCCAGATTGAACCTTAACATGATATGTATTTAAATGAGAATGGAAGTGTAGCTGGTGTAAACGGTGGCTGATTGAACCTTAACATGATATGTATTTAAATATTTATTTGTACTTTTGAAAGACAGAAAAGAGGTGCAATTGAACCTTAACATGATATGTATTTAAATATCCTTTCTTTTATATAATTAAAGGCAATAAAAAAGATTGAACCTTAACATGATATGTATTTAAATTTTTTTGAATATCAAAAATCTTATTCTCTTCACCAAATTGAACCTTAACATGATATGTATTTAAATTACAAGGCACTTTTAACGAAAAGCCATGCTACTATTATTGAACCTTAACATGATATGTATTTAAATGAAGGATTTAGAAACTTTTGGATTGGAATGTGGGAATTGAACCTTAACATGATATGTATTTAAATGTTGGATTTCTTCTTATAGCATTCATAAGACTATTAATTGAACCTTAACATGATATGTATTTAAATTTATCTAAATTACAATCTAAATACTTCTTAGCAAGTAATTGAACCTTAACATGATATGTATTTAAATAAAGGTAAGATACCTAATCCTTTAATAGGGCCTGTATTGAACCTTAACATGATATGTATTTAAATAAGCAAACCAAGTCCATATACTTTAGTTCACATATCATTGAACCTTAACATGATATGTATTTAAATGACTATTACAAGGTTGAAGTTAATTCTAATGACAAATTGAACCTTAACATGATATGTATTTAAATTACTCGATTTGATTTAGAATTGCAAATTGTTCATCATTGAATTTTAACATGATATGTATTTAAATCATATGTAATTTCTTTAGGGAGTGAAGAGACCAGTGTTCGTCGTTTAAATTTAGC